>Ga0207707_10000299_pt1 | contig 52083 bp, 44 predicted proteins | sample KBSC83BmetaG_FD_184336 | JGI IMG/M metagenome (GOLD analysis project Ga0207707, IMG submission 184336) | Corn rhizosphere microbial communities from Kellogg Biological Station, Michigan, USA - KBS C8-3B metaG (SPAdes) (version 2) | ecosystem: Host-associated > Plants > Roots > Rhizosphere ... | reverse complement strand
TGCCCTTTACCTGCAAAGCCTCGAAACCCTGGGATTCGGTTTTGTGGAAATCGGAACGGTTACCCCGCTTGCACAAAAAGGAAATCCAAAGCCGAGACTGTTCCGCTTAAAAAAAGACGAAGCCCTCATCAACCGCATGGGTTTTAATAATGATGGCGTGGACCGGGTGCTGGAAAGACTGAAAAAATGGAAAGAGAAAAATCCGGATTCGGGAAACAGGCGACTGATCATCGGCGGAAATATCGGGAAAAATAAAAACACCCCAAACGATGAGGCATGGAAAGATTATGAGATCTGTTTTCTGAAATTGTTTCCCTGGGTGGATTATTTTGTGGTGAATGTGAGTTCCCCCAATACGCCCGGGCTCCGGGAACTGCAGGGAAAAGAGTCCCTGAGAAAAATTCTTACCTGTCTGCAGCGCAGCGAACCACAGCAGAGAAACCCGAAACCCATTTTGCTGAAGATAGCACCGGACCTGGGATTGGAAGAGGTGGACGAGGTGCTGGAGCTGGCCCTGGAAATTCAACTCAGCGGATTGGTCATAAGCAATACCACGGTTTCCAGAACCGGATTAAAAACAAATCAGCGGGAGTTGGAACGGATCGGTGCCGGCGGATTAAGCGGCAAACCAGTACAGCAAAGGTCTTCGGAACTGATAAAATATATTAGCGCAAAAACCACAAACCAGTTACCCGTCATGGCTTCCGGCGGCATTTTCAATGCGGGGGATGCCATGGAAAAAATCAATGCCGGCGCAGGTTTGCTGCAGGTCTGGACGGGCTTCATCTACGAGGGTCCGGCCATCGTAAAGAAAATAGTAAAGGCTTTGAAATAATGCCGGCAGCCGGCAAAAATTCTGAACCCTTTTAATAAGCGTCAGAGCAGTTTCAAAATAGCTGCCGCCGCTACAGCTGCCGTTTCCGAACGCAGCCGCTGTTCTCCGAGGCTGACGGCAATATACCGGTTCCGAAAAGCCAGCCCGATCTCTTCTTCCGTAAAATCGCCTTCCGGTCCGATGAGGATGAGCTGGGAAGAAAGGCTGGTATTGATCATTTCACTCAGCTGCCGCTTTTCATCCTTTCCGCAATGCGCAATAAATTTCTGATCTGAAACAGCCTTAGTTATGAATTCCTGAAAATCCTCCGGCTCCTGCAACAGGGGCATCCAGGATTGCTGCGACTGAACCAGGGCGCTTTCCACAATGGATTGCATCCTCTCTTTCCGGAACTGCTGTTTTTCCGTCCTGCTGCATTTTAAAGGGATGATTTCCGAAATGCCCAGTTCGGTTGCTTTTTCCAGAAACCATTCGAAGCGGTTCGTATTTTTCAAGAGAGAGAGAGCAATCGTTACGCGTCGGGGATCCGGATCCTTCAGATTTCGTTCGGAGATTCGCACGCGGCAGTGTTTTTTGTGGGCATCCAGAATCGTGGCCACGGCCTGCAAACCCCGTCCATCGGTAAGGATGAGTTCTTCCCCTTCCCGCATGCGCAGCACCTGCACAATATGACGGGAAGAAGGTTCATTCAAAGCGAATTCCTCTGCAACACTACTCAGCGTAGCAAAGTAAAAATAAGCAAAAGCCATAGAGTTGAAGATGGTAAACGCGGAAGAGGTCAGAACGGATTTTCTTCCTCGTCATTAAACGGAATATCATTCATCTTGCTTCCTGCCTGGATGTATAATTTAGCCCCTCCCTGATCGTCCTGCACCGGTTTCCAGTTACCGCCTTTGGGGAAAGTATCAAATCCGCCGGAACCATCGTCATCCATAAATTTCTGAATATGCAAAAGCGCTTTGAGCTTGATGGTTTCCAGTGAGCCATTCCGGTGCTTGGCGATACGGACATGGGTTTCGCCTTTATTGCTTTCGCCAAATTCGTTGGCCGTAATATCGTAGTACTCGGGACGATAGAGGAACATCACCATATCGGCATCCTGTTCGATGGCGCCCGATTCCCGCAGATCGCTCAGCTGGGGCATTTTATTTCCTTCTTTTCTTTTTTCCACTTCACGGCTCAACTGGGAAAGGGCGATAATGGGCACCTGCAGCTCTTTGGCCAGGGCCTTCAGATCCCGCGAAATACGACTGATTTCCTGTTCTCGGTTGCCATTGCGGTTATCTCCCGTGCCACTCATCAGCTGCAGGTAATCGATGATGATCAACCCCACATTGTGCTTATTTTTCAGCCGGCGGCATTTGGCCCGCAGTTCAAAAATATTGAGGGCGGCAGAATCATCGATAAAAATGGGCGCCTGGGCTAAGCGCTGGATACCCTTGGCATAGAGTTGCTTCATTTCATGTTCTTCCAGTTTTCCCCTCGAAATCTTTTCCAGCCAGATCTCACTTTCAGCGGAAAGAATACGCTGAACCAGCTGACCGGCACTCATTTCCAGGCTGAATACCGCTACGGGTGTGGATTTGGTCGGATGCAGGGCTGCATTCCGCGCAAGGTTAAGCGCAAAAGCGGTTTTACCCACGGAAGGCCGGGCAGCCAGCACAATCAGATCGGTCGGTTGCCAGCCGTAGGTAATACGGTCCAGCGAAGCAAAACCGGACGGAACTCCGGAAATATCTTCATTCTTGTGCCGAAGATCTTCGATGCGCTGAATGGTTTTTACCAGCACCGTATCAATGCTGTCAAAATTTTTGCGCAGGTGATTATTGGTGATCTCAAAAAGTTTGCCTTCGGCATCATCGAGTAAATCAAATACATCAGTACTGTCTTCATAAGCATCCCCGATAATTTCTCCGGAGATCCGGATCAGTTCCCTTTGAATAAATTTCTGCAGAATAATGCGGGAATGGGCGTCAATATTTGCTGCGGAAACCACCGAATTGGTAAGCCGGGTAATATAGTACGGGCCGCCGGAAATTTCGAGCTCCTCCCGGAATTTCAATTCTTCCACCACCGTTAACATATCGATCGGCTGGCTCTTCTGGGCCAGGGACTGCATGGCGCGGTAAATCCGCTGGTGGCTTTCCACATAAAAGCATTCCGGTTTCAGGATCTCGATTACCGTATCAAAAGCCGCTTTTTCCAGCATGACCGCACCCAGCACGGCCTCTTCCAGTTCGCGGGCCTGCGGCGGAACCTTGCCATACATGATAGTACTTACGTCTACCGGCGATGTACGTCTGAATTTCCGGTCTTTGTTCAAATTCGTGAGCTCCATGTATCCGCTTTATTTTTACCAGTCCTGGGAAATATTTTTACCAATCTTAGGAAATGCTGTGCCAGCCTTTGTTAGGAAATAATTAATCCGGGATGACCCAATTGTTACCAAATGAATCAGGGGGACGAATATAAACCCCATTAATTTGGTTAAAAAAAGTTTTCATTTTTTAAATTTATCCAGCCCCGGCACACAGGGTTATCAACAGAAAACCGGGGGTTATACACAAATAACCGCCGTCTTTCCACAATTTAAAAAAGTTTTTCGCTTTTTTGATTTAGAAATACACACTCTCTGTGCAGAAAGATTTCTGCCTTAAAATTTTGCAAAACAAGATTCCCGGATTTACCGGAAAAATGGCCGGAGGCAGATTCCTGATTTGTTAAAAAGGTTGCAGGATGCGCATTTCCACTCCGTGCAGTTTCAGCAGATTTCTAAGAGGCAGAAAAAAGAAGCTGTATCAAAAGATCGACACAGCCTCTGTTATTTGGATTCTGATGGAAACGATTTTCATTAAAGGGTTCTAAGAGGTTCCCTTTAGTTTTGCGTCGTCCTCCGGTTCATTTCAGCAGTTTAATTCGCGTCCCTCGTTTTAGGTTTCTCCGTATTCTTTTTCTCTGTCCTGCGAATCACCGGGCTGGGCTTCTGCTGTGGCTGTGATGCCTGGCGAACCGGCTGCGGCCGGTTGGCCGGCCCATTAACAACCGGCTGCTCACGGGTCGGGATGCGGTTTACCGGCGAAGGCTGGGGTATAGTCCGTTGCTGCGCCGGCTGGGCAGTTGCCGGTGTGCGATTAAACCTGGAATCCGCGGGCCTTCCATTATTTGCAGGCGTTGCCACCGGCCTTCCGGTGGTTGCCGGATTCGCATTTACGGGAGCGGGCTGCGTTGCAGGCCTTTGAATATTAGGCTGTGTCACCGGCCTTCCGTTATTATCCGGATTCTGCAATGCAGGCTGCGTTGCGGGTCTTCCATTATTTGCAGGCGCTGTAACCGGCCTTCTGTTATCCGGGTTTGCGACAGCAGGCTGTGTTGCGGGCCTTTGAATATTGGGTTGTGTCACCGGCCTTCCGTTATTATCCGGATTCTGAACAGCCGCGCGCGGGTTGGTGCCGGTATTCTGCGCCTGCGGACGCACATCGTTCAGGGTCTGAACGCGGGCAGGCCGCACAGCGGCATTGTTCCGGTTAGCCGGTGTTGCGTCTATCCGTGGCCGGTAGATATCAAACTGGTTCCCGTTCACCCGGCTGCCGGGTGTACTGGCTTCCCGGATACGAACCGGCTGGATACTCGCACCGCTTACTCTTCTCACTTCAACCGGATCGGGACCCGGAGCATAGGCATATCTTGCACGGTTGGTTCCGCTGTAGTTGTTGATAATGGTAGTGTTGTTAATTATTGTCACGTTGCGGGAATGATCCACATAGTAATTATGCCACTGCGGATTTCCCATATACCGGCGGGGAACAAAGTTCCAGTAGTTCACCGGAGGATTATAAGAACCCAGGGCAATGTCAATGGAAACATTCGGACCCAGCGGAGCCCATCCGTAATAATCATTGTCGCCTCTCCAGCTCACCCAGGCAGGCGCCCATTCATTTCCGGGAACCCACATCCATCCATATCCGCCCTCATAAAACCAGCGGCCGTAGTGAAAAGGAGCCCAACCCCAGTTATAACCGGAAGCCCAGGTCCACCCTGCTTCTGTATAGATCCAGTTTCCGTTTGTATTATAGGGCATAAAGTCCGGTCCCGCATTCGGCATCCACACATAACCATAGCCGGGATAATTGATCCAGTTACCGTAAGGTGCCAGATCATCATAAAATGACTGGTAGGAAACCGTTGCTACCGGAACAGGTTCAGGTGCCGGTTGATAAGTCCGGGTTTCCACCACCCGGGTGGGTCCGCAGGAAGCGATAAAAAAAGCTGCTGCGAAAAGTATCGTGTTAATGTTTTTCATCTCGGTAATTTTTGCGGTTTAATTGAATCCGGCTATTGGATCAAAACCCCGGCCGAATGTAAATCTGTTTACAAACGATTAACAAATAATTATAGTATCATAAAAACTACCTTTACCGTTCTAAAAAAACAGCTTTCTTTCATGACTATCAGTTACAACTGGCTCTGCGACTATCTTCCCGATAATATTGCTGCAAAGCCTGACCCGGAGCAGCTTTCAAAGATACTGACTTCCGTGGGTCTCGAAGTGGAGCAGCTTTCCCGTTATGAATCGGTAAAAGGAATGCTGGAAGGACTGGTAGTGGGAGAAGTACTGGAATGTGAACCGCATCCCAATGCCGACAAACTGAAACTGACGCGGGTAAATACGGGGAAGGAGACGCTGCAGATTATATGCGGCGCGCCCAATGTAGCCGCCGGACAAAAAGTTGTTGTTGCCCCGGTGGGCGCAACGCTCTATCCGGAATCCGGAGAACCGCTGACTATCAAAGCCGCAAAAATCAGGGGGGTGGAAAGTCAGGGTATGCTCTGCGCGGAAGACGAGATCGGACTCGGTAAAAGTCACGCCGGCATACTCCTGCTGCCGCAAAATCTTCGTCCGGGTTCAGCCGTTGCAGACTATCTGAAACCCTATACGGATTTTATTTACGAGATCGGACTCACGCCAAACCACATGGATGCGATGAGCCATATCGGTGTAGCAAGGGAAATTTGTGCTTATTTATCTCATCATGAAAATAAGGAGTTCCGGGTAAAAATGCCGGTGTTGCCGCATTTCACAAGCGACAGCCGGAACCCGCCTGTAAAAATAACGATCGAGAACCGGCAGGCCTGTGCAAGATATTCGGGCATCAGCATCGGCGAAGTCAGGATCGGGGATTCTCCCAAATGGATGCAGGATAAACTCCGCGCCATCGGCATCCGTCCCATCAACAACGTGGTTGACATTACCAACTTTGTATTGCATGAAATGGGACAGCCCCTGCATGCTTATGATATTGATCAGATCCGGGGAAACCAGATCCGGGTGAAAAATCTTCCCGCGGGAACAGCCTTTATAACGCTCGACAACAGAGAGAGAAAGCTGGATGCGGAGGACCTGATGATCTGCGATGCAGAAATACCGCTTTGTATCGCCGGTGTATTCGGCGGTTTACACAGCGGCATAACCGCTTCGAGCACCGGACTTTTCCTGGAAAGCGCCTGGTTTAACCCGGCTGCTATCAGAAGAACTTCCTTCCGTCAGGGTTTGCGTACCGATGCTGCGATCCACTTCGAAAAAGGAATGGATATTTCGGGAACCGTTGCGGCGCTGAAAAGAGCCACGGCTCTGATCAGGGAATTTGCCGGTGGAAAAATGATTACGGAAATCACTGATATTTATCCGGAACCCTTCCCCAAAGAACAGATCCTGCTGAAATACCATTACCTGAAAAAATTAAGTGGGAAAAACTACCATTCCGTAACAGTTAAAAACATATTGCTTTCCCTGGGGTTCGATATCCAGCGGGAAGGGATGGACGATCTGCTGATTGCAGCGCCCTACCATAAACCGGATATACAACTGCCGGCGGATATTGTGGAAGAGATCATGCGCATTGACGGATTCGATAATATCGAAATACCGACGTCGATCAGCATTTCCCCTTCCGTGGAAACCGGCCGCGACGCTGCAGCCATACAGGAAAAGATTGCCGGCTGGCTTACCGGTCTGGGCTTCAGTGAAATTTTCACGAATTCCATTACCAACAGTGCTTATTATAGTGCGGTCGAACTGGAAACCGCAGTGAAAATGATCAATAACCTGAGTGCGGAACTAAATATCATGCGTCCTTCCCTGCTTGAAACAGGTCTGGAAAGCATCAGCTGGAATATTAACCGGAAGAACAGCGGGCTGCGTTTTTTTGAATTTGGAAAATCTTACCATACCCGGCAGACCGGGCATTATACGGAGATCAATCACTGCTGCCTTTATATTACCGGAAATCTGACGACAGGCGGCTGGAAGGGGAAATCCGTTGCGGCTGATTATTTTTATCTGAAAGGAATTTGCGAGCGTATTCTCCGGCTGACAGGTGTTGAGGGAACCCCCGCCTATAAACCACATCCGGGACTCAGCGGAGCCATGGAAATGACTCATGGGAAATATCCGCTGCTGTTGGTGGGCGAAGTAAGCGCCGCCGTGCTTTCCCGTTTTGATATTCGTCAGCCGGTGTATTATGCAGACCTGAACTGGGATAACCTGATGCTGCTGGCTTTACAAAATGATATATTCTTTTCGGAGCTGCCCAGGCAGAATCCGGTAAGCCGGGACCTGGCCCTGATCGTGGAAAAATCCCTACCTTTTGAATCTGTTGAAAAAACCATTCACAGGATGGGGCTCGGGAAACTGAAAGAGGTTCAATTATTTGATATTTTTGAGAGTGGGAAACTGGGAAAAGATAAAAAATCATTTGCCATCAGTTTCACCTTTCTGGATCCCGGAAAAACGTTAACGGATAAGGAAATTGACGAGATGATGGGCAGGATCATCAAAACCGCAGAACAGGAATTGCATGCGGAGATCAGAAAATAATCCGGAAAAACCGACCATTCTTCAACCGAAAAAGTTTAACGATGACGCATCCGGAGGATCAGCTCAGAAGAGTGCATGAAAAATTCCTGCAACTGGTAAAACTTCATCAGGATCTGCAAAAGGAAAACGAAAAACTGAAAGCAGATTTCAAAAAAATGACCCTGCGCTGTGAAGAACTTTCACAGGAAGCAGAGAAATTCCGTCAACAGACGGATGTTCTGAAATTATCCGGCAGCGGGCTGAATGAAAATGAAAAAAAGGACCTCGAAAAAAGATTAAACCAGTACGTCAGGGAGATCGATCGCTGTATCGCCCTGCTGAATGAATAGGGAGGGGTTAAAATTTCAGATCCGTTTTACACAACGCATCTTCATTTCGTCCGGACCCTGGGATACTTCCAGTGTATATACACCGTAAGGCAGCTCATTGAGGCCTTCCCAGTCGAGGGACTGCTGTCCTAAGTCAAGTTCTTTCTGAAGTTCACTGCAGATACTGCCGTGATCGTCTTTCAGAACTGCTTTTAATAAAAAATTGTGTGTTTGATTGATTTCGAAACTGAGGCGGTCGATGAAATTCGGAGATTTGATTTTCAAAAACATGGTACTGGATTTGGATACTGGATTAAACTTCCCCGTTACAGATTCTTCGGAAGAGCTTAACTTTACTTCCAACAATCGTTATCCGGCGGATGTGAAAGACAAGTTAAAACAAGAATTCCACAGATGCAAGCACTGATCCCAATAAATATCATAATCGGCGACCGTCCTTTCCGGATTAAGATCAAACCGGAGGATGAGGAAGCCGTAAGAAGCACCCTCAAAACCATCAACGACAAGATCATTGAGTATAAGACGCAGTTTGCCGGCAAGGACATGCAGGACTATATCTCGATGGTTGTTCTCTGGTATGCCACACAGCCCGGAATGACCGGAGAGGCTGGTTTTTCTGCCAACTTCAGCAGCTCCCTGAATAAACTGGAGGAGCAACTGGATAAGATCCTTTCCTGAAGGCTTTTGCAAGCCGTTGCCTTCTCAAAAATCCCTTATCTTCGCTCACCATCCGCATGCCTTCCCGCATGCTAAAAAATTGAATTCGAACATTTTAAACCCTGATTAAATGGATTCCACCATAATATATGTCATCATTGCCGTTATTGCCCTGGTTGCAGGTATGCTGGCCGGCAAAATGATCTTTTCCAAAAATACCCGTAAACAGGTAGAGGAAGCGGATCTCCAGAGCCAGAAAATACTGGCGGACGCTCAGCTCTCTGCAGAAACACTAAAAAAGGAAAAGATCCTGGAAGCCAAGGAAAGATTTGTTCAGCTTAAATCGGAGCATGATAAGGAAGTACTGGACCGCAACCGCAAGCTGAGTGATGCCGAACTGCGCATCAAACAAAAGGAACAGGGCATCAACCAGCGCATGGATTCGCTGGATAAACAGGGCAAGGAAAACGAAGCCATCAAGGAAAACCTCAACCGCCAGATCGAAGTGGTTAATCACAAGCGCACCGAGCTGGAGAAACATCAGGAGGAGCATATCCGCCGGCTGGAAAAGATTGCAGCCCTCACCGCCGACGAGGCGCGGAACCAGCTGATTGAAAGCCTGAAAAATGAGGCCCAGACCCGGGCGCTGGCTCTGCAGCAGGAAATTATTGACGACGCCCGCCAGAAGGCCAATAAGGAAGCCCGTAAAATTATTATTCAAAGCATCCAGCGCACCGCTGCAGAGCAGGCTATTGAAAACTCTATCACGGTCTTTAACCTGGAAAGCGATGAGATCAAAGGTCAGATCATCGGCCGGGAGGGCCGTAATATCCGGGCGCTGGAGGCAGCTACCGGGGTGGACCTGATTGTGGATGACACGCCGGAAGCTATTGTACTTTCTTCCTTCGATCCGCTTCGCAGGGAGATCGCCCGCCTTTCTTTGCAAAGACTGGTGGCCGACGGACGCATTCACCCGGCCCGGATTGAAGAAGTAGTGGAGAAAACCAAGCGTCAGATTGAAGAACAGGTGGTGGAGATAGGGGAAAGAACCGTAATTGAACTCGGTATTCATGGCCTGCATAAAGAGCTGGTCCGGATCGTGGGTAAAATGCGTTTCCGGTCCTCCTACGGACAAAACCTGCTGATGCACAGCCGCGAGGTAGCCAATCTCTGCGCCATCATGGCTTCGGAGCTGGGAATGAATCCCAAGCTTGCCAAACGCGCCGGTTTACTCCACGATATCGGGAAGGTGCCGGATGAGGAAACCGAACTGAGCCACGCACTGCTCGGCATGAAGATCGCTGAAAAATACGGCGAAAACCCGGCCGTGGTTAACGCCATCGGGGCGCATCACGACGAGGTGGAAATGCAGTATGTAATAGCCCCCATCATTCAGGCCTGCGATGCCATCAGCGGGGCCAGACCGGGCGCCCGGCGCGAGATCATGCAGCAGTATATCCAGCGGATCAAGGACCTGGAAAACCTGGCACTCACGTATCCCGGCGTTGAAAAAGCCTATGCGATACAGGCCGGAAGGGAATTGCGGGTCATTGTTGAATCCGACCGGGTTTCCGATGCCGACAGCGATAAACTGAGTTTTGAAATTGCCCAGAAAATTCAGACCGAAATGATTTATCCAGGTCAGATTAAAGTGACCGTTATCCGGGAAAAAAGAGCGGTAAACGTAGCCCGTTAAGCATCCGGCAATTGTTTTTGAATTTAACCGAAACCTTGTTAGCTTTGCATCCCCAAAAAGCATTATCATGAGCACGGCCGTTGCATATATCCACGAACAGTTAACCGTTAAAAAAGAACTTCCCAAATTCAAAGCCGGGGACAATATCACGGTTAATTATAAAATTATTGAAGGCAACAAAGAACGTATCCAGAGTTTTAAGGGAGACGTGATCAAACGCCAGGGCGTGGGTCAGACAGCCACTTTTACCGTGCGCAAGATTTCCGACGGAGTCGGGGTGGAAAGAACCTTTCCTTCCTTTTCGCCGCATATTGAATCGATAGCGGTAAATAAGGTAGGTCGCGTTCGCCGCGCAAAACTGTATTTCCAGAGAGAAAGAAGCGGAAAGAGTGCCCGCATCAAGGAAAAGAGAATTGTTTCCTGATTTTTTATAAAGCAACTGTTAATGAACCGGCGGAAGGGACAATCCTTCCGCTTTTTTATTTTCAATGAATTACCTTTACGGCACTAAATAATAACACTATGTCCAGCCTTTCCCTGCTATGTTTATTCCTGCTTTCCATGCCGGGCGGATCAGAGTGGATCCTGATTGTCCTTGCGGTTTTGATCCTGTTTGGCGGAAGAAAAATTCCTGAATTCATGCGCGGACTCGGTCGCGGCATGCGGGAATTCAATGACGCTAAAAACAATGTAAAAAAAGAATTTGAAGACGGGCTGAATGAACCGAGGGAAACGACGCCCCCGCCGGCTGCGCCCCAGTCTTCCACCGTTACCCCCGTTCAAAACACGGGCAGCCTGAACTAAGGATCCCGGTCAGCGTCCTCTTTGTTTGTTCTACTGTTGTGCAGCACCCTTGTTTACCTTTTCCTCCATACATGAATATCAGCAGGCCCTTTTTTCAGGAACGCTTTCCTGCAGGGAAGCTGTAACCTATTACCTGGAAAGAGTCAGGAGGCTGGGCCATTTAAGAGCTTTCATACAACTCTATGCGGAAGAAGCGCTGGTTGCGGCGGACAGGCTCGACCGGGAACGCCTCGAAGGGCAAGCAACCGGCAAACTTCATGGGGTGGTGATCGGAATTAAGGATGTTCTCTGCTATAAGGGACATCCGGTTACCGCCTCCTCCCATATTCTGGAGGGTTTTGATCCCCTGTATAATGCAACGGCAGTGGAATGGCTCCTGAAAGAAGGCGCGATCATACTGGGACACCTGAACTGCGATGAGTTCGCCATGGGTTCCAGCAACGAGAATTCGATTTATGGCCGCGTGCAGAATGCGCTGAATAAGGATCTGGTTGCCGGAGGCTCTTCCGGAGGTTCTGCAGTGGCCGTTCAGGCCGGTCTTTGCATGGTTTCCCTGGGAAGCGATACCGGCGGATCGGTAAGGCAACCAGCCGATTTTTGCGGGGTTATCGGACTTAAACCCAGTTATGGAAGAATTTCCCGCTACGGGCTTATCGCCTATGCCTCTTCCTTCGATCAGATTGGGATTTTCGGAAAAACAATCGGGGATGTGGCCCTCGTTCTGCAGGTAATATCCGGTTTTGACCCGATGGACAGTACCTGCTCCCGTCGTTCCGTTCCGGAATATACCAAAGAACTTGATCATAAGGCCTCCGGATACCGCATTGCCGTCCTCAGGGAGGCCCTGGAACATCCTTCCCTGGATCCGGAGATCCGGGACCAGCTAAGCGGATTTATCGCGGATCTGCGTTCGAAAGGCCATCAGGTGGAGGAGATATCCTTTGACCTGCTGGATTATATTGTACCGGCTTATTATATCCTGACCACCGCAGAAGCCTCCTCCAACTTATCGCGTTATGATGGCATCCGTTACGGGCAAAGAACCCGGGATTCCCGGGCAGGCTACCCCGGTTTTTATCTCAAAACCAGGTCGGAAGGCTTCGGAAAGGAGGTTAAAAGACGGATCCTGCTCGGAACTTTTGTTTTAAGTTCAGGCTACTACGAGGCCTATTTCACCAGGGCCCAGCAGATAAGAAAAATTTTAACAGAAAGGACCCGATTGATCTTCAATCAGTTCGACCTTATTCTCACTCCAACTGTCCCAACCACCGCTTTTCGCGCCGGGGAGAAAATTTCCGACCCCGTGGCGATGTACCTCGCTGATTTATATACAGTTTATGCAAATCTGGTGGGCATTCCGGGCATTTCTTTACCAATTTTCCGGCATTCAAATGGCATGCCTTTTGGTGTGCAGGCTATGACAAACCGATTTCACGAATTATCTTTGCTACAGTTCTCTTATTATCTGATGCAGCAATATAAGTCCTACGAAATCCCGACTTTATGAAAGCCGGATCCACGAGCTACATTTTCCGGTAACTAATCCATCCGTAATCCATCCCCTTGAAAAATTTATGTCCCGGATTTCCCGGTATATAAATCTTTAAGCATTTTAAGAGATGAAACGACTTTTATTGGCTGGCATTGCCATCCTTGGACTCGTGCTGTTTACCCGGGCAAATCCCTTAAAACGATCTGGTGCGCTAAAAAGAGACAAGACCTTCGTTTCGCTTTATCTGCCCGTTGACACCAGCGATATCAAAACGGCCTTTACTAACATCTTTCTGAATTCGGTAAAAGGCAGTAACGGAGTTAAACTGAATCCGCAGGCTGTCAGCTATGTGCAGGATTTTATCGTAAAGAACAAGGAAGATCTGGAAGAAATTAAATCCTGGGGGCACACTTACCTGAATCTCATAGACGGCATTCTGAATCATTATGGCCTCCCTTCCGAACTCAAGTATCTCGCCTTTATTGAATCAGAGCTTAAGCCTTCGGCTGTTTCCAGTGTGGGTGCCGCCGGTCCCTGGCAGCTCATGCCCGGCACGGCCCGTATACTGGGTCTCAAAGTGAATCGTCGCGTGGATGAAAGGAAGAATTACCGGAAAAGCACGAAAGCGGCAGCCATTTACCTGCGCGACCTCTATGCGGAATTTGGCGACTGGCTCCTGGTCATTGCTGCTTACAACGGTGGTCCGTCCAATGTATACCGCGCCATCAAAAAAAGCCATAGCCGCAATTTCTGGAGGCTTCAGTATTATCTGCCGGCTGAATCCCGCAACCATGTAAAGAAATTCATTGCCACCCAGTACACACTGGAAGGCTGTGGCAGCGTGACGACGCTTACAAAAAAAGAAGCTGCTGACCAGCTTAGCGGATCTTCGCTATATGTGTTTGCAAGAAAAATAAATAAGGACGAGGAAGCAAATACAAAAACGATGACGGTTTCCGGTAAATATTGTGCTTCTGTAATTGCCAGGTCTGTCCTGATGGACATGGACGCTTTTAACCGGTATAATCCGGATTTTGATAAGGTGATGGCGAGTGAGCATAACAGTTATGATCTGAAATTACCGGCCGACAAAATGAATCTTTTTATTTCCGGCAAATACCAGATTCTGAATGAATCTGTTCAGGAAATGCTGAAAGAGGATAACGAAGACAGCAGTAAGACCTTCAGCAGCATTGTGAGCAGGTAGTTTGATGATGGTGGCCGCGGTGTCAGCAATGGAGAGGATTTTTTAATATCTCCTCCATTGCGGAAATTTTCATCATGCATTCTTCATATTCTTTTTCCGGATCGCTGCCAGCGGTAATAGCAGAACCGGCAAAACAAGCGAGATACCCCGCCGGCTGATTATAGAGCAGGCTCCGGATGACCACATTAAAATCGAAATCCCGGTCCGGATTTACATATCCCAGGGCTCCGGAAAACAATCCGCGCCTTGATTTTTCGTACTCCTCGGTTAGTTCCAGCACACGCTTCTTTGGCGCTCCGGTCATCGACCCCATGGGAAAAGTGGCGGCGATCATTTGCGTCCAGTCCAGCCCTTCCCTTAATCTGCCCTGAACAGTGGAAATCATCTGATGAACCTGCGGAAAAGAATAAATACCAAACAGCTCTTCCACTTTCACGCTGTCTGCCCTGCAAACCCGGGAAAGATCATTGCGCACCAGGTCTACCACCATCACATTCTCGGCACGGTCTTTTTCACTGCTGAATAATGCCTGCCTGAGTTCTTCATCATGTTGCCTGTTCAGCAAATCCCTCGGGGCCGTTCCTTTGATCGGTTGGGAAAGAATCCGGTCGCCGTTTCTTTTCAGGTATCGCTCGGGACTCGCGCAAAGCAGATATTTATTGCCGGTGGTATAATAGGCTGAAAAGGGAGAAGGAGAAATCCGGTTCAGCGCCCTGAACAACCGGATGGGATCGATCGCTGCCTGTTCTGCATAAAACTCCAGACAAAAATTAATTTCATAGCAATCACCGCGAACGATATGTTTTTTTAGTTTTTGAATGATCTCCAGATATTCAGCTTTCTGTATACGTTGCCGGATAATAACCGATTCCTTTTCCCCTCCTGACGGAACGATGGGTGTATTTTGAATTTCCTTCAGCACCTGGTTATGATTATTCCGGAGGGTTCCGATACGCAACTGGTCCCGACTCATCAGCACAATAGTTTCCGGTACAAAAAAGAAAAGGTCCGGGAATCCGACATTATCCGGCAGGCGGGAAGGAACGGATTCCGTTTCGGATTTGAGGTCAAATGAAAAATGACCGAAGAGCCAGTCTTTTTGTGTGGAAGAAAATTGCCTCAGCTGATCAAAAGCAGTTCCTGACATGGCTTTCAGTCCCGCTATTTCCCCAACTGCTGCAATACATTCAAAGGTATTTGTGCCTGATGTGTATTGCTGGTTGTCTAAAAAACAACAGGTATCAAAGCTGGCTGACCAGTTTAATACCTGTTGTTTTATTTTAATCAGATCCGTTACCGGAAAAGAAATAAACTTTCGGTTGAACATTTCATCTCCCCCGGTTAAAAATCGTCTTCCTCTTCTTCAAAACTACTCTCGTTAAAAAGATCGAGATTTTTATAATCGTCGTCCAGGCCGAGATCATCTTCCTCGCCGCCCTTGGCAGCTTTCTTACCAACGGGGGTACTGCCTTTCTTGGCCCTGGAACGGGGTAAATCGAATTCGTCAAAATCCGGATCCCACTCTTCGTCCTCTTCCACTTTATCCCATTCGTCTACTTCTTCGTCTTCGGCGACGTCATCCTCATCGTCGTCATCGTCATCATCTCCTTTCTTTTTCGATTTAGCAGAAGTTGCTTTTGCATTTTTTTTCGCAGCCGGTTTCGGAGTTTCCACCTCATCATCATCGTCGTCCTCATCCTCTTCTTCCTTTGCTTTTTTTGCGGAAGGTTTGGCGATGGTTTGCTTTGATGCAGCAGGCGCGGACTTTTTTAAATCCTTTTTCTCCTTATCAGATTTTGATGCCATGTTCCAATAAGATTAGATTGTAAAATTTCAGCGAAGTTTTTAAACCTCCAAATTTTTTTAGAAAAGTTTTTTTAAGCCCCGGGCATTTAAACGTTTTCTATCAATTGATTGCGTCCGGGGCCATTGGATATGTATGAAACCTTAACTTTCAGGTAACTATCTATAAAGGAAATGTATTCTTTCATTGCCGCCGGCAATGCATTAAAGGATTTGACGGCGGTAATATCTGATTTCCAGCCCTTATAAGCGGAAAGTACGGGTTTTATCTGTTGATGCAGCATCTGAAAAGGAACTTCGTTTGTTTCAGCTCCGTCAATGAGGTATTGGGTACAGGCCTGCAACTGCTCAAAATCATCCAGCACATCCGCCTTGGTCATCACCAGGCTGGTCACGCCATTGATCATACAGGCGTAGCGCAGGGCCACCAGGTCTATCCAGCCGCAGCGCCGGGGCCTCCCGGTAGTTGCACCGAATTCACTGCCTGCCTTGCGCAGACGATCTCCCGTTTCATCCAGCAGTTCGGTGGGGAAAGGTCCACCGCCCACGCGGGTGCAGTAAGCCTTGGTTACACCGATCACCTCCCGGATCTGCTGGGGGGCCACACCCAATCCCGTACAAACTCCCGCAGAAATCGTGTTTGAGGAGGTAACATAGGGGAAGGTCCCAAAATCCACGTCCAGCATGCTTCCCTGCGCCCCTTCCGCCAGCACCTTCTTACCCTGGCTGATCTTATCATTGATAAAATATTCTCCGGGAACAATTTTGAACTGTCGCAGGAACTCCAGGGCCTCAAAAAATTCTTCTTCCCAGGCCGAAAGTTCTTCCTGAAAATGCAGACTATCCAGTAATTTCTGGTGTTTCAGCCGGAGTTTGATGTACTGGGTGGTGAAATTTTTATCCAGCAGGTCCCCGACACGAAGTCCGTTTCTTCCGGTTTTGTCCATATACGCCGGACCTATCCCCTTTAAAGTGGATCCGATTTTTTCATTGCCTTTGGAAAGCTCGGAAGCTTTGTCGAGCGCGCGGTGTGTCGGAAGAATAATATGCGCCCGCTGGGCGATATAAAGATTCTTCCTGTAATCGATGCCGAAAGATTTTACCGACTCACATTCTTTCCTGAGCGTAACCGGATCCAGCACCACCCCGTTCCCGATCAGGTTAACGGTATTTTCGTGAAAGATTCCGGAAGGTATCTGATGAAGAACGATTTTCTGATCTTTTACATACAGCGTATGACCGGCGTTCGGTCCCCCCTGGAAACGGGCAATGACATCATACCGGGGCGCAAAATAATCTACAATCTTGCCCTTACCCTCATCGCCCCATTGCAAGCCTAAAATAACATCAACCATCAGTAGTGATTTGCGATTTAACGGAAAGGCGCAAAAATAAGTGAATGGAATTCATTGTGAAATTATTTTCATCCCGCCTACCCGTTTTCCGTATCGAACCGGTCAACCGAATGGATTCCGCTGAGTTGTTTCAGCTTTCCCACCGCCTCATCAAGTTCCTCCTTATCGTGTACGTAAACCTTGATGCTGCCCTCAAACAAGCCTTCTTTCGCTTCTACGGTAAGGGCATTGATATTGATCCGCAGTTCACCCGAGATGAGATTCGTGATTTTATTGATTACACCCACGTCATCTATTCCTACAATGCGAATACCGGTCAGAAAGGAGATTTCCTTATTTTTAGCCCACTTTGTTTTGACCACCCGGTGTCCATAGCTGGAAAGCAGGCGGGTGGCATTCGGACAATTCGTGCGGTGAATCGTCAATCCTTTTCCGGTGGTCACAAAACCGAACACATCATCTCCCGGAATAGGCTTGCAGCAGTTCGCCAGTGTATATACAATTTTATCACTGCTTTCTCCGAAAATAATCAACTCGGTATCTTTCCGTTGCGCGGGTGTTACACTGGTTTCCGGTCTGGTTTCCACCGCTGCCTTCAGCGGTTTGGGCGGTTCGATCCGGTCGCCCAGCAATTGAAATTCTTTGAGTTCTTTCAGATCCAGGTTTTTAATAGCCACCTGGTAATACAGATCAAGGGAAGAGTTGAGCTTATAATACGTAGTGAGCGTATCGATATTATGCTGATTATAGGCGGCTCCAAAGTTTTCGAGTTTTTTCTGCACAATATATTTTCCCTCGTCCGCAATCTTTCTTTTTTCATCTTTCAGCGAATCCTTGATTTTACTTTTTGCCTTGGCCGTTACGACGAAGTTGAGCCAGTCTTCAGTTGGATGCTGCTTACCGGACGTGATGATTTCCACCTGGTCGCCGCTTCTGAGCTTGTGGCTGATGGGCACCAGTTTATGATTCACTTTGGCTCCGATGGTTTGTTCGCCAATGGCACTGTGGATGGAAAAGGCAAAATCAAGCGCAGTCGATCCGACGGGCATCATTTTCACATCGCCCTTGGGCGTGTACACGTAAATTTCCTCGGCCAGGAAGCTCATTTTGAAATCCTGCAGAAAGTTGATGGAATCATTGTCTTCCATATTCAACACTTCGCGGATCTGCTGAAACCATTTGTCGAACCGGCTTTCGTCGCTGGCGCCTTCCTTATATTTCCAGTGCGCGGCAAGTCCTTTTTCCGCAATCTCATTCATCCTTTTGGAGCGGATCTGTATTTCAACCCATTTCCCCTGGGGCCCCATTACCGTCGTGTGCAGGGCTTCATAGCCGTTGGATTTGGGATTGCTGAGCCAGTCGCGCAGTCTTTCCGGCGAAGGCGTATATTCATCCGTAATCATGGAATACACTTTCCAGCAATCGGCCTTTTCCCTTTCCTGGGGTGAATTAATAATGATGCGGATGGCAAAAAGGTCATACACTTCCTCGAAGGTCACGCCCTTCTTTCGCATCTTGGTCCAGATGGAATGAATGCTTTTCGGGCGGCCATGGATTTCAAAATCGAAGCCCGACCGTTCCATATTTTCGCGCAGCGGCCGGATGAATTCATTGATATAACGGGAACGTTCTCTTTTGGTTTCCGCAAGCTTGCGGGCGATCTCTTTGTATTCTTCCGGCTCCAGGTATTTCATGGCGAGATCCTCGAGTTCGGTCTTGATATTATATAAACCCATCCGGTGAGCCAGCGGGGCAAACACATAAACGGTTTCAGAAGAAATCTTTAACTGTTTATCGCGCTTCATGCTGTCCAGGGTGCGCATATTATGCAACCGGTCGGCCAGTTTGATCAGAATAACCCGCGGATCATCCGTAAGGGTGAGCAGGATCTTCTTAAAATTTTCCGCCTGCTGGGAGGCATTTACATCGATCACATTGGAGATCTTCGTGAGGCCGTCTACGATCCGGGCAATTTCACTGCCGAAATCGCGCTCAATATCTTCCAGACCTATATCGGTGTCTTCCACCACGTCGTGCAGCAGGGCGCAGATGGTCGACCGCACGCCCAGGCCGATCTCTTCCACGCAGATACGGCTCACGGCCAGGGGATGCAGGATATAGGGTTCGCCGCTTTTGCGGCGCATGGTCTTATGGGCCTCCGCAGCAAGCTCAAACGCATCCCGGACATGCTCCTTATCACCTGCTTTCAGTTTCGGCTTCAAAGAGCGAAGAAGGGAACGGTATTCCCTCAGAATCAACCTTTTTTCCTGTTCTTCCGTCAGATTATACTTCGGAATAGCCGCGACAGTTTCCATTATTACGAATTTACGAAAAATAAGGTAGTTTTGGGCCGCTGAAAGGCGAGCTCGGAATGGGTTGACGGTTAACAGTTGACGGTTGACGGACTTCAGGTGCGGATTCGCACAGGACACCGGTCAACCGTCAACTGTTAACCGTCAACGATAAAATTCAGACTCTCATTCTTTTACCCAAAGCGGGTGTGGCGAAATTGGCAGACGTATCAGACTTAGGATCTGACGCCGCGAGGCATGTGGGTTCGAGTCCCTCCACCCGCACAAGTGAATTATTATTCCGGGCGACCGGGACCCTGGCAGCGGGACCTTGAAAGTCCCGTTTTGCTTTTTTCGGGGGATACCAGGCCCTGCGGGTTAACAACAGGATCCGGCAATTCTCCGATTAACAAACAGAGGAAATTAATAAACCAGGAAAAGTATATGGTTTTACAGTATACACTTCTCCTGGTTCGGGCATTCGGGAATGCCAAAATGCCGGGCCGGCCGATTGGCTGGATTATTTAGTAACCTTGTCGATTTCTATTTTGTCTCCTGTAATGGTTCCGGTAACCGTTACTTTTTCCCCTAAATATTTGGACACTTTTTTGGGGTCATTTATCGCATACACTTTTCCATCGACCACAAAAACAGGCGCATAACCTTCCTTTATGCATTTCTTGGCGCAGGCAACATGACCTTCCTTCGCACCATCTGCCCCGCAATGAGAATCGCTGACATAGCCGGTCCAGGTTCCCGGATCAGCGGCATACGTAACGGCGGAGATTAAAAACAACAGCGGTAATAGTAATTTTTTCATATCTGCAAATTTAAAGTTGAACAATTCAACAGATCCAAATTACGAATTATCACAAAGCGCGCCAATTTTGGTTTTTGCCCGTTCCTTTTAAAGAGTTGACGGTTGACGGTTCACGGTTGACGGACTGATGTGGTACATCGTAACTGAAAAATGGTCTTTTAATCCAGTCAAAGCCCGTCAACGGTCAACCGTCAACCGTCAACTATTCTTCCTTTTTCTCCCCGGATTTTCCTAATTTTGCAACCCGTTTCCTGAAGCCGGCGCCCTGCCCTTTTGGCGACGATCATAAAAAATCATTGTATGGGAACTGTTACCAGAGAGCCTATCGGCCAGTTGAACGACAAGATCACTGTCAGGATTGAGAAAAGCGATTATCTCCCTTCTTTCGAAAAAGCATTGAAGGAATACAGCAAAAAAGCCAATATTCCCGGATTCCGGAAAGGAATGGTTCCCGCCGGTCTGATTAAAAAAATGTACGGGAGTTCCGTCTTTACGGACGAAGTGCTGAAAAGCGTGGAGAAGAAACTGACCGATTATATGAGCGCGGAAAATCTGGAGATTTTTGCCCAACCGCTTCCTTTACCGGAAAATGACGCCCGGCAGATCAATATGGGTGAGCCCGATGACTATTCCTTTGCCTTTGAAGTCGGATTAAAACCAACCTTTCAGTTACCCGACCTCGCTTCGCTTACTCCTACCCGTTATGAGATAGAGATCACCGACGAAATGCTGAACAATGAGGTCGAAAGACTGCAGGTGAAGAACGGCAGCATGACGGAACCGGAACTGGTGAGCGGCGGGGAAAACGTGCTGAATCTTTCTTTCCTGGAAACGGACGCAGAGGGAAATCCGGCGGATGGAGCACAGGTAAAAGACAATTCACTGCTCGTCAAATATTTTGCTGAATCTTTCAGGCCGCAACTCGTTGGTAAAAAGAAAGACGACAGCCTGGTGATCCAGCTGTCGAAAGCCTTTGATGATAAGGAAAGGGCCTGGGTTATGCAGGATCTCGGGCTGGATAAGGAAAACCCTGCCGATGCGGATAAATATTTTAAACTGACCATTACAAAAGTAGGGTTGGTGGAAAAATCTGCCCTCGATGAAGATTTCTTTAAAAAAATATATCCGGCAAAAGAAATTAAAACAGCGGAAGAATTTCGTCTGGCAGTGAAAGAAGATATGGCTTCCCAGTATAAGGTTCAGACCAGCAGCCAGCTGCAGCACACATTGTATCACGAATTGCTTAATAATACGCAGATAGAATTCCCGGAGTCATTCCTGAAGCGGTGGCTGCTTACCGGCGGCGACAAACCGAAAACGGAGGCAGAAGTGGAACGCGAATTTCCTTCCTTTGTCAATGCGCTGAAATGGAGCCTGATTACTGATAAAATTTCCACCGAAAATCAGTTTGAAGTGGGCGTGGAAGAAGTGAAGACTGCGGCCCGCCGCCAACTTTTCTCCTATCTGGGCGGCCTTCCGCAGGGCGACGACCAGCCCTGGGTGGAAGACTATGTAAATAAAATGATGCAGGACCGCCGGTTTGTGGATGAAACCTATCAGCGGCTGAAAACTGATAAGATGATGAACTGGCTGGAGTCCCGGGTAAAACCGGTGGATCAGGCAATTTCAGTAGATGATTTTAATAAACTGCAGGAAGAGCACCAGCATACGCACGGCGAAGAGCATGAACACGAACATGAGCATTCAGGCCACGAACATCAGCATCATGACTAAATAATCTGTAAAAAACCTGCTGATCAGCAGGTTTTTTTATTATTCCTGCAACTCTGTCAGTTTTTTGGAAGTTTAAAAGTTTGGACGGAGATTTGAACGGTAAACCCCTGTGACGATCAATCCATCCTCAAGAAAAAATAATTTATTATGCATTCAGGCTCCTCAGAATTTGAAAAATATGCCGTACAGCACCTTGGGATATCAAGCAATACGCTGGATAGTTACGGGAAATATGCTGTAACCGGACTAACCCCCAATATTATTGAAGAACGTCCGATGAACGTTGCCGTTATGGACGTTTACAGCCGGTTAATGATGGACAGGATCATCTTCCTGGGTTACCCGATCAACGACGAAGTGGCGAACATCATTACGGCGCAATTGTTATTCCTGGACAGCACCGACCGCCATCGCGATATTCAGATGTACATCAACAGTCCCGGAGGAAGCGTGTATTCCGGTCTCGGCGTTTACGATACCATGCAATATGTAACGCCGGATGTGGCAACCATTTGTATTGGAATGGCCGCTTCCATGGGGGCTACCTTAATGTGCGCCGGTACCAAAGGAAAAAGAACGGCACTGAAACACAGTCGCATCATGATGCACCAGCCCAGTGGCAGCATCGGCGGCCAGGCCAGTGATATCGAGATCACGGTGAACGAGATCCGGAAACTGAAGAAGGAACTGTATGACATTTACGCTTTTCACACCGGTAAAACATATAAACAAATTGAGAAGGATTCCGACCGCGACTACTGGCTGACTGCCGTTGAAGCAAAGGAATATGGTCTCGTGGATGAAGTGCTGGTGACGAATCCGAGAAAAGAGAAAAAAGAAAATTAAATCCATCTTAAAGAACAAACAATGCAATACTCCAATAAATACCCGGTTCGGCCCCTGCGCATGGACGATGAGCCCGAGGAAGAAAAAGAAGATAAACCGCAGACCGACCCCGGCATGCTGATGAAAAAGCTGGAGAAATATTTCTTCGAATCCCGCACCGTTCAGCTTTGGGGCCCGGTAGACGATCGTTCTGCCAAAGATATCATCAACAAATTCTTTTTACTGGATGCCGATAAACCAGGTCAGGAGATTCGTTTTCTGATCAATAGTCCGGGGGGAATGGTCACCAGCGGCATGGCTATTTACGATGTGATGAAAATGCTGAAAAGTCCGGTAAGCACCGTATGTATCGGACTGGCGGCATCCATGGGTTCCATTCTGCTCAGCGGAGGCGCCAAAGGCAGCAGGTATATCTATCCCCATGGCGAAGTGATGATCCATCAGCCCAGCCTGGGCGGTTATATACAGGGCGTGAGCGTTGACCTGGAAATTCAGGCCAAACAAACCAAAAGAGTAAAAGAAATAGCGGCCAGGATTCTCTCAGAAAATTGCGGCAAGAAATACGAACAGATCATTAAGGATTTCGACCGCGACTACTGGATGGACGCCAAGGAATCGCTCGAATATGGCATTGTGGACCATATCAGCAGCACATTATAAGCAGTTTATACGGAATTTTCGTTTTTCCGGAATCGGGACAGCCCGGTTTCAGCCTGTTTCATTGGGAAATGGCAGATAAGTTGATTAATTTTACAGTTCAATAAGCACACTTAAGAGATGGCTAAAAACTCCCTCCATTGTTCATTCTGCGGCCGCAGTCGCGACGAAGTCAAGATCCTCATTGCGGGTCAGGAAGGACATATCTGCGAGAACTGTGTGGAACATGCGCAGGAAATCATCCAGCAGGAACTGATCGTCAGAGAAGATGCCACGCCCAATGCACAATTTAAACTCACCGTTAAAAAACCAATTGAAATAAAACGGTTTCTGGATGAATATGTAATCGGACAGGATGACGCAAAGAAAGTGCTTGCGGTAGCCGTTTATAATCATTACAAACGCCTTCAGCAGAAGGTGGCGGATAACGATGTTGAAATTGAAAAAAGCAATATCATCATGGTCGGTGAAACCGGAACGGGTAAGACCTTACTGGCCAAGACCATTGCGAAACTCCTGAATGTGCCATTCGCCATTGTGGATGCTACGGTATTTACGGAAGCCGGTTATGTAGGGGAAGACGTGGAAAGTATTCTGACCCGCCTGCTGCAGGTATGTAATTACGATGTGGTGAGTGCGGAAAGAGGAATTGTATATATCGACGAAATCGATAAGATCGCACGCAAAGGCGATAACCCTTCCATTACCCGTGACGTTAGTGGCGAAGGCGTACAACAGGGCCTGCTGAAATTGCTGGAAGGAACCGATGTACTCGTACCGCCCCAGGGTGGCAGGAAACATCCGGAACAGAAGCTCATTAAAATCAATACCCAGAATATCCTGTTCATCTGCGGTGGTGCATTCGACGGTGTGGACAAGATCATCGCCAGAAGGATCAATACTAATTCGATCGGATTTAACGTAAACAAGGAACTGCAGGATTTCACCCGCAAGAATCTGTTGCAGCATATCAATGCACCGGATCTTAAATCCTTCGGACTGATTCCGGAACTGCTGGGCCGTTTGCCGGTGGTTACCCACCTGAATCCCCTGGACAGCGTTACGCTGCGTTCCATATTAACGGAACCAAAGAATTCCCTGATACGGCAGTATAAGAGATTATTTGAGCTGGAAGGTATCCAACTGACCATTGACAATAACGTACTGGATTTCATGGTGGAGAAAGCAGTGGAGTACAAACTGGGCGCCCGCGGACTCCGCAGCATTTGTGAAAGCATACTCACCGATGCGATGTTCGAACTGCCATCTTCCAGAGAGAATAAATTTCACCTCAACCTGGAGTATGCCAGGAAGAAATTTGACACCAGCAAGATGAGCCTGTTGAAAGTTGCGTAAGCGGGGGCTGGACTATTCATCCAATCCCTGTTAACGAATCATGACCCGTTTACAAAGATTAGCCCAAACGTTATGGCCGGCATTTTTCCTTAATTTTAACGGTAGTATCTAAAGTTTATGAAAGAACTCATCGACAAGTTAAAGGCGGAGGGACTCACAGAAGAGCAGGCATTTAAAGCTGTTGAGATTATGAAGAATTTTGCTAAAACCAAGTTCCCCTTATTCGGGGGCGCCATTGATAAGTTATTTGATAAGTACAGCAAACAGCAGGAAGAAGATTTCATGCCCTGATTCGCCGGCAGTTCGATGACTTCCTGCTCAATATTCAGGCGTTCCGCCCGGTATTGAGGACTTCATGGCCGATTACTATTTTTATCTGCCCATTTATTGCAAAACCTCCCGCGCGATAACTATTTTCTGAATTTCAGAAGTCCCTTCCCCGATCGTGCATAGCTTACTATCGCGATAAAATTTCTCCACCGGAAAATCTTTGGTATAACCATAGCCTCCAAAAATCTGTACAGCTTCCGTCGCCGTTCTTACTGCAACCTCACTGGAATAATATTTCGCCATGGCTGATTCCTTCGATACTGAAAGGCCTTTGTTTTTCCGGTCGGCCGCCTGCAGGGTAAGTAATTCGGCCGCCGCAATTTCCGTAGCCATATCGGCCAGTTTAAAGGATATTCCCTGGAAGGATGAGATCGGCTTATCAAACTGATGGCGTTCTTTTGAATATTGTACAGCAGCCTCGTAAGCCCCTTTGGCAATACCTACGCCGAGGGCAGCAATGGAAATCCTTCCGCCGTCCAGCACTTTCAGGGATTGTTTAAATCCTGCGCCAATTTCTCCAAGCCGCCAGCTGTCCGGAATACGGCAGTTGTCAAAAATCATTTCAGCCGTTTCGCTTGCCCGCATCCCCAGTTTATTTTCTTTTTTCCCTCCCCTGAATCCGGGTACGCCCCGAAGTACAACAAAAGCCGTAGCGTTATTTTTCATTCTGGGCGCGCCTGTGCGGGCCACCACTACGCTGATATTGCTGCTGATGCCATGGGTGATCCAGTTCTTGGAGCCATTCAGAATCCATTCGCTTCCTTCTTGTGTTGCCGTACACTGCATGTTGGCAGCATCACTACCCGTATTGGCTTCGGTGAGTCCCCAGGAACCAATCCATTCACCGGATGCCAGCTTTGGAAGCCATTCTCTTTTCTGCTGTTCATTACCGAAAGTCAGGATATGTCCTGTACAAAGCGAATTATGGGCGGCCAGACTAAGCCCGATGGAACCACAGACTTTAGCTATTTCCTCGATGATCAGGATGTATTCGGTATAACCCATCCCCGCACCGCCGTATTCTTCCGGCACCAGCACACCCATCAATCCCAGTTTTCCCATGGCATGCATTACCTCTACTGGAAAATGCTGCGACTCATCCCATTCCATAACATGCGGTTTGACATATTGCAGTGCAAAATCCCTGGCTGTTGCGGCAGCCTGGAGCGAAAGTTCTTCTAATGCAAAGTCCATAGTTGGGTTTTCGTCATAAAAAAGGCAACAACCTGTGGTTGCTGCCTGCACAGCAAACAATCGTTAGCGAAGGTGAAAAGTACCTTTCTTAACCAATGGCAAGGTACAAAATTTCCGGGGAAATACTAACGATTGTTAGTTTTTTAAGTGTACGGGCAGGCTTTACCGCGAACTACATCCTAAGCCGTGGGAGGCGGGGGTTTTTTTCTTCCCCGATATACCAAATAAACGCCCCCCAGCATAAATGCGGCGCTCCCCAATTGTGCGGCAAGAGGATAATGTTTCACTGAGCCCGCCATATAGGCATTTGTTTGTGCAAAAAATATTTTAAGGCCGCCCAAAATCAAAAAAACACCTATGAGCAGTTTCCAGTTCATAATCAGCTTTATTAATTCCGAAAGACTGCCAACTCCTGATTACGAATTTCAGGCGGTAGACCTTATTCCTCCGAATTTATCCCTTCTCTCGATAGATTCATTTTACATCATCAGGGCGTTAAAGAAATAACTTCAAAGCGACAGAAATCCGCATCAACTGGTAATAAAGCTAACAAAAATTATTAGTGCCGGACAGAGCCTGTCTTTTATGCACAAAGAACATAACTATACTTCCAGAGAATACGGGATAGCTTATTTCACTTCCAGATAAGGTTCCAGTTTTTTATAATTTTCCGCATCCAGGAGGGCAAGCTGCTGCAGTTCGGCAATCGATTTAAATCCGCCATGCTGCGCACGGTACTGAATGATTTCTTTTGCGAGCTTCCAGCGGATATAGGGATGCGCCTGCAGACCTTCCAGGTCAGCCATATTCAGATTTATCTTTTGCACTCCCGTTTCACCGCAATGGAGGAATGGACGGATCAGCTGAAATGTTGAATCGGGCAAGCCAAAGGTTTCTTTTACCTGATCAATGGAATGAAAACCACCCAGCCTGTCCCGGAAATGAACGATACGGCATGCCAGCCTGAAGCCGATTCCGGGAAGGCGGCTCCAGACGGCGGAGTCGGCGAGGTTAATATCCAGGTTCTCAAAGTGTTTGTTCGAAGGGCGATAGGATGCATAGATTGATGAACGTGTCGCATACCTGCGATCATCCGCCGAATCATTACTCCCGTTTACTGATCCCCGGCGGGAATATGCATCACCGTAATTTTTATTGCCCGAATATTCCGGAGGAGGTTTATTGTTTCGGCCTTCATGCAATCCGGAACCTGCATAATGCCTTGCATAGTTTACGGCATTACGCTTACCGGAATATTCTGCATTCCATTCCCTGCGCGGATATTGCGGGGGAAAATCAGATTTTTCCGAACTCCTGATTCGTACATAGGGAAAAAGACGGTCAAAATCCTCCGCTTTCAGGCCGTACAATTTTTTTAAATCAGCTGCTGTCCGGAAGCTGCCACCCTTTTGCACGTAATGAGATATGGTCAGAATGAGTTTGTCCGGCAGTCCCAGCCGCCGCCAGCCGTCAGCAGGCAGGCTGTTTGGGTCAAAATAAAACAATTCGGAAGCATACTTCGTTTTGCCTGGCAGATTTTCATTTGCAGCATGAAATTGTTCGCGGGACCCCACGCCATCCCGGGATTGAAATTTCCGGATGCCGTCCTGGTATTTCTCATAGGCCGCCGGGTCCGGCGAACCGGTTTCGGGGCGGATAAAATAAGGCAATACAAATAGCAGCAGAATGATAGCCAGCAAAATCAAAACACCCAGTCTTTCTTTACGGGTAAATGTCAGATACGCACAAATCCTGTCCCACATAATCTTTTTGCTAAAGATAAATGGGTATTGTGCCGGTTACAATACCCACTTCGTGGTAAAAAACGGATGCTGCGGATTCTTCAGCGCTTAATAATAATAATATCTGCGCGGGCGCGGAACATGGCTCCGGCGCTCCGGTCTTGCAGGGCGTTGTTGCACTTTCGATGCCTGGCCCAGTCCGATGATCAGCCCTGCGTTAAATCCAAACTGGTAAATGGGTGGATTGGAAAAATATCCTCCGTGATTTTCCCCAAAACTTCCGAAATAGTATCCGGATCCGTGATTTGAAGGAGTTGCGGATAAAAGCCTGGCGCTCAATCTCAGCCCCAGCTTCCTGGTGAAATAAATATTGGTACCGGTTTGCAGCCCCCAGGCAAATCCCGCGTTGCCGGAAAAATCATCCGTTCCGGGAGTATAAACAGCCGCTCCCAGCATCCCGCCAAAAAACAGGTGTACGGGAGAGCCGGGAACCTGAACGCTGGAAATGGGTCCGATCAGAATGTAATTAATTCCGGCATGCGTTTGGTAAAAAGGTCTTGAACTCATATTGCTGCCGTAATCATACATTTTTGCATCAGCATCTACGCGGTTATACATCAGTTCCAATCCGAAGTTCCGGGTAAAATTAAACTGCACGGATCCGCCCAGATTCAGTCCGTCGTCTATCCGTCCAAACGATTGATCAAAGCTAAGCTTGTCAGGGAAAGTGTATCCCGCCGTGGGAATGAATTCGATGGAGGATTGTCCGAAAGAATATCCGATGATCCCCAGCGTCAGGAAAGTTATCCAGATCGTTTTTTTCATAATGTTTGTTTTGCGTTGGATTGAGAGAGGGATAGAACGGGAAAGTTTAAGGAGGGTTTGTTAAAGGCATGCTAAAAATCGTTGATGGTTGATGGTAGATGGTGGATGGACGACTCGGAAAGATCAGGCAACGGGTATTTATGTATTTCGCCGGATAACAAGGAACCCTTTGTATCCGTAAAAGGGAGTAATTCGCCCGGCAGGGTCGTCCATCAACCATCAACCATCCACGCTTATTTCCAGCCCATCATGAGCCTGCTCCATTCCCTCAGGCAATTCCTTTGCCACATCCGCATGCTTCCCTAACTGATGGCTGATATGGGTGAAATAAGCCCGTGGCACGGGAAGCTCCTGTACAAATGCAATGGCTTCCGCGAGATTAAAATGGGAAATATGTTTTTCTTTCCGCAGGGCATTTACTACAATTACCTTACTGCCCCGGATTTTTTTTCTTTCCGGTTCATCCACGCGGTTTGCATCGGTGATATAAGTAAAGTTCCCAAAACGAAAACCCAGTACCGGCATTTTCATATGCCAGACCTGTACGGGCACCACCTCAATATCACCAACCACAAAGGGCTCGGTGGCGATCGTATTCAAACGGATTTCCGGCACACCGGGATAACGAAAGTCAGTGAAAGCATAGGGAAATTCCCGGATGATGACTTCCTGCGTCATCTCATTGGCATAAATATCCATGGGTTTGCCGGAGAAAAAATTAAATGCCCGGATATCATCAAGCCCTGCAATATGATCTTTGTGCGGATGGGTAAAAAGCACGGCATCCAGCCTGGTCACTTTCGCCCGGAGCATCTGAAAGCGGAAATCGGGTGTGGTATCCACCACCAGTCGCGTCGTTGCGGACTCAACCATAATACTGGAACGCAGGCGTTTGTCCTTTTTATCGGCGGAATGACAAACCGGGCAGGGACAGGCAATCATGGGAACCCCACTGCTCGTGCCTGTTCCCAGAAATGTAATTTTTAATGCGGGCTCGTTCACGCAACGAAAATACTTCAAATCCGCTGATCAGGCTTCCGCCCGCATCAGGTTTTCAAAAACCTTTTTGCTTTCCGCCGGAAGATTGTCCGGGTTTATATTCAACTGGGGAATTATATCGATGAGTGTATTGATCCGCCCCTCCACCGGAAGGAATTTATTTAACACCAGCACTCTTTTTTCTTCCAGGATGCAATATCCGCTTTGAAAATTACCCCTTTCATACCGGATCACATACCCGGTTTCATGCAGGAGTTTTTCAATTTTTTCAAGCGTGGTCGCATTGTATTTCATAATCCAAAGTTCTTTATTTGAATACAATCAGCAGGAACAGTTTATCCACAAATTACTTCCCGGTCATTCTGATCACCGGTACAATCATCTCCTCCATACTCACCCCGCCATGCTGAAAACTATTCCGGTAATAATTGGCGTAATAGTTATAGTTGTTGGGATAGCAGAGAAAGCCATCCCCTTTGGCAAAGATAAAAGAGGAATTAATGGTGGGAACCGGCAGGCCTGCTTCTTTGGGATCACGGAAGGCCAGTACTTCTTTCGCTTCATAATTCAGGTTGCGGCCATGTTTATAGCGCAGATTGGTGGTGGTTTGCTTGTCCCCGATAACTTTGTATGGCGTTTTCACCCGCACACTGCCGTGATCCGTAGCCAGCACGATCGTAATTTTTTTATCCGCCACTTTCTTTAACGCCTGATGCAGGGGAGAATGTTCAAACCAGCTGCTGGTGATGCTCCGGTAACTTGCTTCGTCGCTCGCAAGCTCTTTCAGCACTTCCATTTCCGTGCGCGCATGACTGAGCATATCCACAAAATTGTACACGATCACATTCAGGTCGTTGGTCATCAGGTTATGCATATTATTCACCAGGTCCTGTCCGGCCTGATGATTCAGCACCTTGGTATAGGATGTTTTCAGGTGATCCATTTTCAAGCGCTTCAACTGACTCCTGAAAAATTCTTCCTCTGCCAGGTTTTTTCCGCCTTCTTCCTCATCATTCTTCCATAAGGAGGGATAGAGCGCACTGATCTCCAGTGGCATCAGGCCTGCGAATATTGCATTGCGGCAATATTGTGTTGCCGTAGGCAGAATACTGTAAAATGTTTCTTCGGCCTGTATCCTGAAATTTTCGGCGAAGACCGGCTGAATAGCTTTCCACTGGTCGAACCGCAGGTTGTCGATCAGCACAAAAAACATAGGCACCCCCTTTTCCAGGTTGGGAAATACTTTATTACTTAAAAGTGTATGCGACATAATAGGCGCATCGGTTTGTTTCGGTTTCACCCATTTGCTGTAATTCTTCGAAATAAATTTGAAAAATTCGGTATTGGCTTCCTGCTTTTGGGTTTGAAACACTTCCTGCATCTCCGGGCTGTTGCTCTTTTCCATTTCCAGTTCCCAGAATACCAGTTTTTTGTACAGGTCCATCCATTCATTATAATCCGGATTATCATTCAGCGCCATGAACAATTCCCGGAATTGCTGCTGGTAAGCCGTTGTTGTCGTTTCTGCCACGAGCCGTTTATTATCAATGATCTTTTTCAAACTCAGCAAAACCTGATTGGGATTTACCGGTTTGATCAGATAGTCGGTGATCTGCCGGCCAATGGCTTCGTCCATCAGGTTCTCCGTTTCATTCTTGGTAATCAGGACCACCGGCACCTGCTGTTTGGCCTGTTTGATCTGGACTAGGGTTTCCAGTCCGCTGATCCCCGGCATTGTTTCATCCAGCAAAACCACATCCACCGCGTTTTCTTTCACAAAATCAATGGCGTCCAATCCATTGGTCAGCGCATTTACTTCATATCCCTTGCCTCTCAAAAAAAGAATATGCGATTGCAGGCTTTCGATCTCATCATCTACCCAGAGTATAGTTCCTAATGCCATTATTATATTGTTTTCGTAATTCTAAAGGTAGTTTATCAGTAAGTCATTCCTAAATTTGAGCCGGGATTTGACTTCTTTTAACAAAATCAAATGCTAATGGGTGCAGGTTCTCAGAAAATCATCAATGATCCGGTGTATGGATTCATAACCATCGGCCATCCGCTGATACTGGAACTGATCGGGCATCCTGTTTTTCAGCGTCTCCGGCGCATTCAGCAAATGGGATTTGCCCATCTTGTTTATCCGGGCGCCATCCATACGCGCCTGCACCATGCGCTGGGCGCTTATCACCTGATGGGTAATGCCCTGAACAGTCTGAAAGGGAAAGGTATTGAAATCAGCGAAGCCGAAGAACTGGGAGCAAAAGCAGCCATCCTGCTGCATGACACGGGTCACGGTCCGTTCTCGCATGCACTCGAAAACAGACTGATCGAAAATGTGCAGCATGAAACGGTTTCCCTGCAGATCATGCAGATGCTCAACCGGGAACTGGGCGGTCAGCTCAAAACAGCAATTGATATTTTTACGGATCAGTATCCAAAAAAGTTTTTGCATCAGCTGGTATCCGGACAACTGGATGTGGACCGGATGGATTATCTGACCCGCGACAGTTTTTTTACCGGCGTATCGGAAGGTGTAATTGGCTACGACCGCATCATCCACATGCTCACCGTTCACCAGGGGCAGCTGATGGTGCAGGAAAAAGCAATTTATTCCATAGAAAAATTCCTGGTTGCGCGCCGCCTGATGTACTGGCAGGTTTACCTGCATAAAACAGCCGTGAGTGCCGAAAGTATGCTCGTTAAAATTATTCAGCGGGCGAAGGAACGAATCGCTTTGGGCGAACATTTGTATTCGGGTTCGGCTCCCCTGGATTTCTTCCTTTCCCATTCCGTAACCAATCCGGACGAATACCTGGAACCCTTTATCCGGCTCGATGACTATGATGTAATGAGTGCGTTAAAATTATGGATGGATCACGAGGATAAGGTTTTATCCACGCTCAGCCGCATGCTCATAAACCGTCAGTTGCTGAAAGTCAGATTACTCGCCGAACCGGTTGATCCGAAGATCCTGCAAACGCACCGGACAGCCGCAATCCGGAATCTGAAACTGACAGAAGAGGAGGTGGAATATTTTGTTTTTACGGGAGAAAATACGAATACGACCTATAATCCCGAAGATGAGAAAATAAACATCTTTTTCAAGGATGGCGGCGTACGGGATATCTCCCAGGTGGACAATGCCCTGATCAGCCGGAGCCTGTCATCCGCAGTTAAAAAATTCTATATTTGTTACCTTGCATAAGGAATCCGGTAAACGACTGATTTCATTCCAAACAAATTAATATATGCAATTTTCTGCAGCGCAGATCGCGGGATTGATCGATGGTAGAGTGGAAGGAGATCCGGAAGTTTCCGTAGACTCTTTTGGAAAGATTGAAGAAGCCCGCCCCGGCCAGCTGGCGTTTCTGGCAAATCCAAAATACGAGGATCATTTGTATACCACCGGTGCATCGGTTATTCTGGTGAATGAGAGTCAGCTGCTAAAAGAAAAAATACAGGCGACCCTGATCCGGGTTCCTGATGCTTATCTTGCTTTTGCCGGCCTGCTGTCCAAATACCAGGAGATGATGAAACAGCAACTGACCGGCATACAGGAACCTTCTTATATTTCCAAATCGGCGGTTCTGGGAGAACAGGCGTTTGTCGGCGCCTTTGCCTATATCGGCGATCAGGTGAAGATCGGCAAAAATGTGAAGATCTATCCCCAGGTCTATCTGGGCGACAGGGTAATTGTTGGCGATGACACGACTCTTTTGCCAGGTGCAAAAATTTATTCCGATTGTGTGATCGGGAAGCGCGTGCTGATTCACGGCGGCTGCGTAATCGGAAGCGACGGATTTGGTTTTGCTCCCCAGCCCGATGGCAGTTTTAAAAAGATTCCGCAAATGGGTAATGTGGTTGTGGAGGATGATGTGGAGATCGGCGCCAATACCAGCATTGATCGCGCCACGATTGGTTCCACTCTGATCCGTTCCGGAGCCAAGCTCGATAACCTGATCCAGATTGCCCATAATGTGGAAATAGGAAATAATACCGTTATCGCTGCCCAGTCGGGCGTTTCCGGCAGTACGAAACTGGGAAAGAATGTGATGGTGGGCGGACAGGTCGGCATCGTGGGCCATATTCAGATCGCCGACGGCAGTAAGATCAACGCGCAAAGCGGCGTAACGAAATCTCTGAAGACCCCCAACAGCGCAGTAACGGGTAGTCCGGCCTATGATTATACCAGCGCCCTGAGAAGCCAGGTGGCCAGCCGGCATTTGCCGGATTATGAAAAGCGTTTGAAGGAACTGGAGAAGAAGATTGAGCGCTTGTTGCAGAATGAGAATCGTTGATGGTGGATGGTAGATGGTTGATGGACGAACGTAAAAGATCAGGCAACCCTTGTATCTGTAAAGTTCATGGTGTTTACTGTGCAGCGTCGTCCATCCACCATAAACCATCCACCATCCACGAAAACTGATTATTTTACCTTCATAAATTGTCCCCATGTCCGACCAGACCGCCTTTCTGACCAGCATTAAAAATGGTTACAGCTTCAAAACGGAATCAGTAAAAATCGGAATCGGAATGCTCGATGGCAAGCCCGTTGCGGGAGCAGACGTCAACCTTCCCCTGAAAACCATGAACCGCCACGGGCTGATTGCCGGCGCCACAGGTACCGGGAAAACCAAAACGCTGCAGATGATCACGGAGGCCCTGAGTAATGCCAGCGTTCCGGTGCTGGTGATGGACATCAAGGGAGATTTGAGCGGCCTCGGTGCAGCAGGAACCCTGAATGATAAAATCAGCAGCCGCTGTGAGAGCATCGGTATAAAATTCAGCCCCCGGGCTTTCCCGGTGGAATTCATGACCCTCAGCAATGAAAAAGGGATTCGGTTACGCGCTACCGTGAGCGAGTTCGGCCCCATCCTCCTGTCACGCATCCTGGAACTCAACGATACACAGGAGGGGCTGGTGGCTATGATTTTTAAATATTGCGACGATAATAAATTACCCCTGCTGGATTTGAAGGATTTCATCAAGGTGCTGCAGTATATTAGTAACGAAGGCAAGGCAGAGATACAGCAGGCTTATGGCTCCATCGCCACTACTTCTACCGGAACCATCCTGCGGAAAGTGATAGGCCTGCAACAACAGGGCGCAGATGTTTTTTTCGGGGAAAAGAGTTTTGAGGTCAGCGACCTCATGCGTATTTCAGATGATGGGCGTGGCGTGGTGAATGTGCTGCGCGTCACGGATCTTCAGGACAAGCCCAAACTATTTTCCACTTTCATGCTGCAGCTGCTCGCCGAACTCTATGGCTCCTGTCCCGAAGAAGGCGATCCGGACAAGCCCAAACTGGTCATGTTTATTGATGAAGCGCATCTGGTTTTTGAAGAAGCCAGCGATGCGCTGCTGAAGCAAATCGAAACCATTGTAAAACTAATACGTTCTAAAGGCATTGGCATCTTTTTCTGCACGCAGAATCCGACCGATGTTCCTCCGGGCATTCTGGCGCAGCTCGGTTTAAAAGTGCAGCACGCTTTACGCGCATTCACCGCAAACGACCGCAAGGCCATCAAACAGGCTGCAGAAAATTATCCTTCCACCACATATTATAAAACAGAAGACCTCATTACCGGTCTCGGCATCGGCGAGGCCCTGGTGACTATGCTGGACGAAAAAGGCATTCCCACGCCCCTGGTTCATTGTATGATTGCGCCGCCCTGTAGCCGGATGGACATTCTGACCCCGGCAGAAATCGATGCGATTGTTGCGAAATCCAAACTCGTTTCCAAATACAACCAGGTCATTGACAGCAACAGCGCTTATGAGATGCTGACACAAAAGTTACAGGACGCAGCCAACAAGAGCCAGGCAGATCCGGCCAAAACAAAACCGGGCGGAAAGCCGCAGCCTTCCACAATAGAGAAGATCCTCAACAGCGGAGCTGCCCATCAGGTGGAAAGAACGGCCGCCAGTATGATCACGCGGGGACTGCTTGGTGCATTAGGCCTCGGCGGCCGGAGCAGTTCCAAAAAATCGGGCTGGTTTTAGATGGACCATTACCTGTCTTGATATCACAATTTGTGACTTCAGGATAGGAAGACAGTGTTAGTTCTCATTACTTCTTCGAAATCCTACTCGTGGCCTTTGTTCTTTTGCAGAAGATTTCAGCAGTTTTTTTAATGCATCAAAAACCATTCGGATGTCGTGATCATGTTTTTTCAGCCTGCCATCCTGCTTAATCATTTTCTTTTCCGCCTGTTCCAGTTTTAATAAAATATCCTTATGCGTCAAAAGCATTTCCCGCATATGTGTAAAGATCCGGATGATCTGAATATTAACCTCAATTGCCGAATCGCTGCTTAACACGCTGGATAGCATGGTAACTCCCTGTTCTGTAAATGCAAGCGGTAATTTTCTCGATCCTCCCCAACTTGATATCACACTTTGTGATATCAAGTTCTTAAATTCTCCATCCGTCAGAACGAACATAAAATCTGGCGGAAAGCGCCGTACGTTTCGTCTGACAGCCTGATTCAGTGCCCTCGTCTGTACGCCGTACAGCTCAGCTAAATCGCGGTCCAGCATAATCTTCTTCCCTCTGACGAAGTAAATTTTATTAATAATTCCTTCCTCAGTAATGGATAAGGGTGAATTTAATTTTGTCCTATTGAAAATTTTATTACAGCTCAAATCTATTTTTTTGTGTTGCCTTTAATACAGTGTATTTATGAATATCCGACCGTGAAAAGATTTAAAAATCATGCTTATTCACGTGCCTGATACAGGTGATTTGCCTGACATATCCTATTTCAACCTATGTACCCCTGCTGTAAAGGGGTTCAGGAGGCGCTGTCCTTTCCATGATATGGGTTGTTTTAAAAGAATTGTGCTTGCAGTGCCGAAATCGCAGTCAGTGTTCCAATTTGTGGCTAATTTTGCGTTTTTAAACAGTAAACACATGGATTTCAGGATAGAAAAAGATACGATGGGGGAAGTAAAAGTACCGGCAGATGCCTATTTCGGAGCCCAGACCCAGCGGAGTATCGATAATTTCAAAATTGCGCGGGACAGGGACCGCATGCCGGGAGAAATCATCCGGGCTTTTGCCTACCTGAAAAAAGCAGCCGCGCTTACCAATCTGGAAGCAGGATTATTGCCGAAAGAAAAATCCGACCTCATCGGAAAAGTTTGCGACGAGATCCTGGAAGGGAAGCTGGACGCGGAATTCCCCCTGGTTGTCTGGCAAACCGGCAGCGGCACGCAAAGCAATATGAATGTAAACGAAGTGATCGCTTACCGGGGTCATGTACTGCATGGCGGAAAACTTACCGAGAGGGAAAAATTCCTCCATCCCAACGATGATGTAAATAAATCCCAGTCATCCAACGATACCTTCCCCACCGCCATGCATATCGCAGCGTATAAAATACTGGTGGAAGCAACGATACCCGGCATCGAAAAACTACGGGATACCCTCCTGGATAAAAGTAAAAAATATATGCAGCTGGTCAAGATCGGCCGTACACATTTTATGGATGCAACACCCCTGACCGTTGGGCAGGAATTCAGCGGTTATGCATCGCAGTTAACCCATGGACTCAAAGCCATCAAAAATACGCTCCCCCACCTCGCAGAACTCGCCCTGGGCGGAACGGCCGTTGGCACAGGTATTAATACCCCGGCAAATTATTCCGAAAATGTAGCAGTCCAGATCGCCAGGCTCACAGGTCTTCCCTTCATAACAGCAGAAAACAAGTTCGAGGCGCTTGCCGCACACGATGCCATTGTGGAATCCCATGGCGCTTTAAAAACAGTTGCGGTAAGCCTGATGAAAATTGCCAATGATATTCGAATGCTGTCTTCCGGCCCTCGGAGCGGGATCGGCGAATTGCATATCCCCGACAATGAACCAGGTTCCTCCATTATGCCGGGCAAGGTAAATCCCACCCAGTGCGAAGCACTCACCATGATCTGCGCACAGGTGATGGGCAATGACGTAGCTATTAATATCGGCGGCGCTACGGGACATTTTGAGTTGAATGTGTTCAAGCCGGTCATCATCTATAATTTTCTGCACAGTGCGCGGCTGATTGGGGAAGGATGTGTGAGCTTCAATGATAAATGCGCCGTTGGCATTGAGCCCATTGAAGCCAATATAAAAAAGCACGTGAACAATTCCCTGATGCTGGTAACAGCGTTGAATCCAAAAATCGGTTATTACAAAGCGGCAGAAATTGCGCAAAAAGCACATAAGGAAGGAACCACGTTAAAAGAAATGGCCGTTAAGCTCGGCTATCTTACTGCGGAACAATTCGACGAATGGGTGGATCCGGGGAAGATGGTGGGGAAGATCAATTGACAATGGACAATGGAAAATGGGAAATGGAAAATGGAAAATGGAAAGTTGAAAGTGAGCTCCAGCTGACGACGGCGAAGGAGGGTTGACGGACTTCAGGTGCAGGTTCGCACATAAAGGCAATCAGCCGATTTATTATCATTTATTGACCACGAGCACTTTCCTCGTTAGCACAATATTTCCATGTGCATCAGACAAGCGGAGAATATATAATCCCGCGCGCATGTTTTGCAAAGGCACATCAAAGCTATTTTCAGTGAATAGCTGCATCAGCGTCATTCTCCCTGACAGATCATATAACTGAACCCGGAAAGGGCCCTGCAAAATATCCCTGCAGAGCACATGGATATGATCCGTTGCCGGATTGGGATATACCAGGGTAGTAATGATCTTTTCAGATTTCGGATGTGGCGGCTCTTTTGCTCCTGCCGGAAGAACCGTCAGATAAACCATGCGGAGGATATATCCCGGCGTTTTAGTCGCCACCTGCTTTCCGGTGAAACCGCCCGTGGGGCCTGAAGTGGAACCGCTGCTGTCAATGGCCAGAAAAAGGGTATCGCCGGTTGGCGCAATGGCCAGGTCGCGGATACGGTATTCATGCAGATAGGCAATGGTATCCGTGATCTGCGCCGTGCTTGAACTATCTACCGCACTCCCGTTTGCCTTGAGTTTCAGCCGGTACATGCCCAGTTTGAGGGAAGTGACCAGCAGGGAATTATTCCATCCGGGAATATAGAGCTTGTCATAATAATCAATGCTGGAAGGAGCGATGGTAGGCCAGGTATAATTGGAGGCGCCGCTCGACGGAACAGCCGATGCATTCACATTGAAAAAAGAAAACAGTGGTTCCTTCACATTATTCGCCGAACAAAAACTATGTTCATTTACGATGGTCTGATTTGCCAGTTTATCATTGTCCGGATTTGCGTCCGTGTCGTTGTAATTATCATCGCACATCCCTGCTACCTTAGGCCAGCCGTAATTTCTGCCGGCCTGAATAACATTCACTTCATCATCCGACTTATCACCATGTTCCGAATTGTATAAAATATATTGCGACCCGATATGCGCCCAAACCAGGCCCTGTGCATTCCGGTGGCCAAAAGAGTAAACCGCATTCACTTTCCCACTCACCGAATTACTGATCGGATTATCATTCGGGATCCATTGACTGAAAGCCCCGTCATCCGCATCTCCGTCAATTTCCGTATTCAATCTCAGGACTTTTCCTTCATATACATCTTTATTCTGCGCGTTGTTGGTGCGGTAACCGTTGTTAAACTGTCCCGCACCCTGATCGCCGATTGTATAGTACAGATGATACTGCCCGTCGCTTTCGGGCACCGGGCTCACTTTGAGCCTGCCGGAATTGTGGTCATTGCTTCCCATGAGATCATCCAATACCGTAACGGGAGAACCCAGCGCATGCGAAACCAGGTTATAGGTATATCGAATGATCCTGGTTTTATAGTAACAGGGATTATTCGTTATGGAACCACTGCCCGAACAATTACTGTTATTGGGTGAACCGGTTTTGGGATAAACGTCATAAACCAGCGCGACATACACGTAGGGCTTTCCGGAGAGCAGCATTGGATGTAATGCCAGTCCCATGAGGCCGCCCTGCGGCGCCGGATATCCCGATGGCGGATCGTAATAATTAAAGGTTGTGAGCGAACGCAGGTCCAGCAGAACGCGATTGCCTTTATTGCCCGGGTGAATTTTCCAGATACGGTAACGATGTGCTTCCGTAACCCAGAGCGAATCGTCGGGCCCATACGTGATCTCCCAGGGAAAACTCAGCCCTTTGTTATGCGAGGGAATATCAAAAAGGGGATAGAGCGTGTCGATCTTGAAATACTCTCCGTTAAATGAGACGAACTGACCGTATCCGGCAAAAGATAAAAGGAGGCTGGAAAGAACCGGCAGGAACTTTTTCATCGGTATCGGATTTGACGGAAAAACGGGTTAAGCCGGGCTCCGTTGTCTGTTAAACTTACTCATTCCGGAGCCATTCCGGAATAGAAAAACTACCTGGAAACCCGTGTAATTCAACGGTCCGACATTAAAAGTTAAGCAACTGACAACGAATACTTTATAAAGTAAAATATCGTTGATTTACCAGGATTTAAGGGAAGAAGGGGCCCTGTTCGTTTCCAGGCAAAATCCCAGCGAACAGAAGAATGATATTCTTAAGATTTTCGGAGCAATTTATTAACCAGACAACTAATTGCATTGCTGTATACTCATGACAGTTTTCAAACCCTCCTGAATCGTTTCAGACTTCTTTTGCAGGACTGGCGGCAGGCATATCTTCTCCGGTTGCATCCGGTTCGGCCGGAAGCACTTCCGAATGTTTCCTTACAAATTTCTTCTGAAAAAGAAAAAGGACGATCACTCCAAAAGAAATCGAGGCGTCCGCAATATTAAAAACCGGACTGAAGAATTCAAATTCATCCCCGCCGACAAAGGGCAACCAGTGCGGGTAATGCGTTTTGATGAGCGGGAAATAAAGCATATCCACCACGCGGCCATGCAGGAATCCGGCATAACCATGGGCAGGAAATATTTTAGCGATATGATCGTACGTGCTTTCTTCAAAAATAAGTCCGTAGAACATACTGTCGATCAGGTTGCCCAGTGCTCCCGCGAAAATCAGCGCCGCACAGATGATATATCCGTTATGATAATTCCTTTTGATGAGCAGCCGGATATAATACACGCCAAAAATAACAGCCGCCAGCCGGAATAAAGTAAGTGCCATCTTACCCCAGTTGCCCCCAAATTTCCATCCCCAGGCCATGCCTTCATTCTCAACAAAAAACAGCTGGAATTTTTTCCCCAGTACGTGAATGCCATTTTCATAGGGAGAAATGGGCAGGCGGTAATAAGCTGCCCAGTTATGGCTTAACGGCATATGCGTTTTAACCCAGATCTTCAAAACCTGATCCGCAACAATAATCAGCAATACAATGAAAATGACCTTTCTTTCCTTAAGATTCATAATGAGCCGCAAATATAATGAACGTCTGCTTAAGCTTTTGCTAAAGCCGGACGGGGTTGAAAGTTGATCGTGGATAGTATATAGTGGATAGTTAATGGTTCCCATGTTCGAATCCGCACCCAAAGCCCATCTACTATCTACTATATACTATCCACGATCCCTTTTCCGGTTTTACTCATAATAAACCCTCTTCACCCTTTGCGAAATCCCCGCCAACAGTTCATACGAAATGGTTCCGGCCCAGTGGGCCACCTGCTCTACCGGCAATTCGGGTCCGAAAACAACAAGTTCATCGCCTTCCCTGGCATCTTCCACCCCGGTTATATCCAGCATTGTCATGTCCATGCAAAGATTTCCGATGGTTGGCACCAGCCGGTTTTTATACCACATCTTTCCGGCGCCATTACCCAGGGTTCGCGGATAGCCGTCTGCGTATCCCAGCCTTACGGTCGCAATCTTCATCGCTTTCTCCGCCAGCCCGCGCCGGTTATAACCCACCGTTTCTCCCGCGCCAATGGATTTGATCTGGGCGATCGTGGTTTTCAGGGTTCCCACTGTTTTCAGATCGGGCAGATGCGAAGCAGCCGGATCAATTCCGTAAAGTCCGATGCCCAGCCGCACCATATCGAGCTGCATGGCAGGATTCCTAACCACTGCAGCCGAATTGGAGATATGTTTCAGGAAGGGTTGTGGCAGCATTTTTTCCAGCTGCCCGGCCATCAGCTGATAGCGTTCAAACTGCTTTCGCGTAAATGCATCCTGCTGCGCTTCTTCGCTGGCCGCGAGGTGACTGAATACCGATTTTACCTGAACCGAAGCATGGGCCAGGGTTTCGAGCAATTCCGGAATCTCCGCAGCAGAAAATCCCAGGCGGTTCATGCCCGTTTCGAGCTCAATATGCACGGGAAACAGGCCGACGGCTTCCCGTTTCAGCATTTTATCCATCGCCCGCAGGATCTGGAATGAATACAAAACGGGCTCCAGCTGGTAGTCCAGCAGGGTGTCCAATGCCGACTCCTCGGTGTTCATAACGATGATGGGCAACCGAATTCCGCTGTTCCGCAGCGAAACGCCTTCATCTGCGTAGGCGACCGCCAGATAATCCACCTTATGAAATTCCAGTAACCGTGCGATTTCAAATCCGCCGCTGCCATAGGAAAAAGCCTTTACCATGGCCATGATGCGGGTGGAGGGCCTCAGCAACTGCTGATACTGTTTCAGGTTATGCGCCATCGCTTCCAGGTTCACTTCGAGCAGGGTTTCATGAACCTGCCGGGAAAGCAGCTTGTCGATGCGTTCGAAACCAAATACCCGCGCCCCTTTCAGCAGGATAGTCTCATCGCGGAATGAAAAAGGCTGAAAGGAAGAGAGAAAACTATCCGTTGTGGGATAGAATGCCTGTTCTTTTATCGAAGAATTTAAAAATAATTTTTGGCCCGCTGTTATCTGCTCCCCGATGGCAATGAGCCGGTCCACCTTATATTTTTTCAATAACACAGCTACTTCTTTATAGAGATTTTCCGGAGAACGTCCGCTCTCCAGGATATCCGATAATATCACGGTGCGTTTCGGATGCTGCTGCTGCCAGGATAAAAAATCAAGCGCCATTTTCAGGGAACTGATATCGGCACTGTAGCTGTCGTTGATGAGCGAACAATGATTGATGCCGGTCTGGATCTCCATACGCATCGCCAGCGGACTCAGTCTTTGCAATCTCGGCGACAGCTCAGCCGGCGGAATACCCAGATAAAGCAGAACCGTCAGGCAGTTCAGTATATTCTGAATGGCCGCGTCGTGTACAAATCCGATAACGAGCGGCCAGGATGATCCTTCAAAAGACAGTGTCAGTTCGGTGCTGCCGGTTGCTTTTTTTTGAGAAAGGACCTGCACGGCCGAACCTTTTTTACCAAAGGAAAATAATTTTACAGCCGGATTTTCTTTATGCCAGGAGCGGACGGCCCGGTGCAGGACCTCATCATCCGAAGGATAGATCAGCGCTTCCGCCCTTTTAAAAAGCGATAGTTTTTCCAGCACTTTGGCTTCCCGGTTTTCAAACCCTTCGTCGTGCGCTTCGCCGATATTGGTAAATGAGCCCAGGGTGGGCCGGATCATTTCTTCTAATACCATCATCTCACCGGCCTTCGAAATGCCCGCTTCCACCAGGGCCAGTTCGTGCGTGCTTTTCATTTCCCAGAGGCTCAGCGGAACGCCGATCCGGGAATTATAACTCCGGGGGCTTCTTACAATTTGATATTTATCTTCCAGCAGCTGGTTAATCCATTCCTTTACGATGGTCTTTCCGTTGCTGCCTGTAATACCGAGGACCGGGTAGTCAAACTGCTGACGGTGAAAGACGGCCAGTTGTTGGAGCGCCTTCAGACTGTCCTGCACCAGGATGATATTTGCGGCGGGGAAATTACCGATGTCCACTTTCCGGTAAACGATAAAATTCCGCAGACCGCGGTTATACAAGTCATTCAAAAATGCATGCCCATCCCGCCGCGGACCATAGAGAGCAAAGAATAAAGAAGTTTCGGGAAACAACAGGCGGCGGCTATCCGTCAGCAGATTCTCCACCAGGTCATCCCGCTGAAATTGCAGGAATGATCCGTTCACGAGCGAAGCGATATGCCGGATGGAATAACCCAATGTTAAGAATATATTTTACGAAGATGGATGTTTTTTATCCCATACCAGCGAAATAACGATGGAAGTCAGGATGCAGACCAGGATGACAACCAGGGAAATTACCACAGAAATCTCAAGATGAACGAGCACGCTGAGCATTTTCAAACCGATGAACACCAGCACCGTGGCAATGCCCTGCTGCAGAAATCGGAATTTATCCACGGCCCCGCGCAAAAGAAAAAACAGCGACCTCAATCCAAGCACGGCAAAAATATTGGAAGTGTAGATCACCAGTCTGTTCTGTGTTATGCCAAACACTGCCGGAATGGAATCCAGCGCGAACACGATATCCGTGGTGGCCAGTAAAACAATTACCACAAATATGGAAGTATAATATTTTTTCCCGTTGATCCGGGTGGTGAGCCTGCCCTCTCCGTCGCCCGAAGTCAGGGGCAGAAACCGTTTCAAAAAACGGTACACCTTATTCTCCTCCAGGTTTACGCCCTTTTCCTTTTTGGCAAAAAACATGGTCAGCCCTGTGTACAATAAAATGGCGCCGAAAATATAAAGCAGCCAGCCAAATCTTTCCACCAGTGCAATACCGGCCGTAATAAAAATGATACGGAAAAAGACGGCGAGCAGGATACCGATGAGCAGTACCCGGGAGAAAAATTTCTCCCGCACGCCCAGAAATGAAAAAATTAATATAAAAACAAAGATATTGTCAATGCTCAGGCTCCATTCCATCAGATAAGCGCTGAGGTATTCCAGCGCCCTGGACCGGCCTTCGTCGAGCCATAAAAATAAAAAAAAAGCCATGGCCAGAACAACCCAGAAAGCGGTTTGCAGCAATGCTTTTTTAATGGTAATGATGGCGCCCTTTTTACTGAGCAGACCCAGATCAAAAATCAGGGCAAGAACGAGCACAATACCGAAAATAAGATATGCGAACTGGGAATGAGTCAATGCATTAGGAATTTAAAATGATCTGTACCGGACACTGTATTTTCTCTTTCTTATGAACTGAAAGACAACAGCACACAAAAAGATAACCAACAAAGGGCATACGATGTTGACAAACTGCCAGAAAGTTTTGTCCGCTTCTGTTTTTTCCGGATCCAGGAGCCGCAGGGTATAGTCCTTGGATCTTGCTTCGAGAATGCCGGACGGATTAACACAATAATCCAGGCAATTCTCCAGAAAATCCATATTTGCAAAAGTATAATTGATATCCTTGCTGAATCCCAGTGGCAGCGGCGATCTTTCGCCCAGCTCGTTCATTACCACGTCGGCATCTGCGCAAACAACTATCCGGGCAGATTTTTCACCGGATTTCAAAAAGGGCTGATGATAATATTTATCGAGGCTGTCTTCCGTTTCCGGCGAAATCCGGTTGGCATATAAGGAATTGAATTTCCCTTCAAGCAATACTGCCACGGGAATACGGGACTGATTGAACAGGGACGGATCGCCGGCGGTCTTAATGCTTTCCAGTGTTATCATGGCCGGTGTGGAAACAGTTCTTGCGTTCGGCGAGCTCTGCAGCAGAATGGATTTCCGGATTCCCGGAGCTTTCACCGTATCAATTGAATTGGCAAAACGGGAGAAAACCGGGTCCAGGTTTTTTGAAATGGGATTGGAAGGGCTTCCGTCGAGTAATGGATAATAAGGCCAGGGAAGCAATTGAAACTGCGGCTTGCCACCCTGACTGCCAACCACCAGGTTGATGCTCGCATTCTGCATGTCCTCCACCAGGTCCTGATTGATCCGAACACCATAGTGAAACAACAGGTCGTCGAGGTTCAGTCCCCGGTCATAAGCAATTACTTCTTTACTCACCTGCAGGCTATCCGTTTCTGCATGCAGATTATCAATCATCAGTATCAGGCTCCCTCCGTGCATTACATACTGATCGAGTTTGCGCTTTTCATCATCAGAAAATTTGCTGGCCGGCTTCACCATGATAAGCACATTCAACCGGGTTGGAATTACCGGGATACTGTCCAGCTGAACCATACCGAACCGGTAATTCTCCCGCAGGTACTGAATCAGGCTGTACACCCGGAAGTCAAGCGGCTCCCCATTCCCCATCAGGTAACCGATGGCAGGAAGGGTATCTTTTACCAGTTTATCCACGGCATTGGCAAACTTATATTCGAGCAGTGTTTCTGCATTCACATAAAGCTGTTCCGGAGGCTGGCCTTCCCGGCTTCGCTGCACACCCTTGAGCAGGTCGACCGGAAACACGCGACCCTTATATTTCACCATTGCGGCGGGGATCACAATCCGCTGACTTTGCTCCTCTCCTTTCTTCGCCTGCGCAACCTGGGTCATCGGCTGGATGCCCATCCTGCTCAGGGAATCCAGGATTCTCAGACGGGTTGAATCGTCCCCGCCGGCCACCGGGTCTACAAAACGATATTGAATATTCCCGTTTGCATAGTCATTGAATTCCTGCAATATGGCTTCCGTGCTGTTTTTAAGTTTACGCAGGCCCGATTTCAAATTCCCCTGCAGATAGATATCAACCCGCACTTCATCATGAATATTGCCCAGCATTTTCCTGACGGGTGCGCTCAGGGTATACCTGCCTTCACTGGTCAGGTCGAAACGCAGGGGCCAGAAAGAAGCGAGCACATTCACCAGGATTAATCCGGTCAATGAAAAGAGCCAGCCTGATTTGGAGGAGAAGATTTTTTGCATGGTCAGGCTATCTTTTATTCAGGTTGTTGCGGGTAAGCGTTAAAAAAAAGAGGATAATACTGAAGAAATAAATCAGATCGCGCAGGGTAATCAGTCCCCGGCTCATACTGCGGTAATGAAAATCAATGCCCAGCATGTCGATATAATAATCGGCACCTGCCGGAAAGGAAGAAATACCGCTGATGGCATGAAAGCCCGTATAGATCAGGAAGCAGGCAAAACCGGAAGCAATAAAGGCCACAATGGCATTGGAGGTAAAACTGCTGCAGCAAAGCGCAATTGCAGCGAACACCGCGGTGAGCAGAAACAGACCAATATAAGCACCGAAAGTGGCGCCCATATCCATGCCGGACTCTGTGGCGAGCTGCTGAACGGAAAAAAAATAAATCCAGGTTGGAATTAAAGCAATCCCGATCACGCCCAAAGCTGCCAGGTATTTGCCTTTTACGATCTGCCAGGGAGTAAGGGGTTTGGACTGCAGGATTTCAAAAGTGCCGCTTCTGAATTCCTCGGAAAAACTGCGCATGCTGATGGCCGGTATGAGCAGCAGCAGGACCCAGGGCGCCAGGTCGAAAAACTTCTCCAGGCTCGCGTAGCCAAAATCCAGGATGCTGGTATCGGGGAAAACAAAAAGCAACAGGCCGGTGACGAGTAAAAAAACGATAATGGCGATGTAGCCTGTTAAACTGCTGAAAAACTGTCTGAACTCTTTTTTACAAACGGCCCACATAACACGAAAATAACTGATATAATTGTTTAGTGGCCGCCGCCCCCGAAAATGATTCGGTTAATTGCAGGATTCCCAGAAAATTTTTTTTAACAAATCATTTTCTTATATATTCGCCCGCGCTATATAGCTTATTACCATAGCTACTTGCTTAGTTTCCCGCTTCGGCGGGAACTTTTTTTGGAGAATAGCAGACGGGACTGGCATTATCTGTCCACAGCTTTAATCAATTGTCTGGTAATCATCTGATCCTTATACTGAACCTGTAATACATACATTCCGGTTTGCAATGAACCGGGGTGGCTGAGATCAAAGCGGTTCAGTCCTTTGTAAGCAGTCCGGGATTCTCTTGAGAGCAGTCTTCCGTAGCTGTCGTATAGGCTCAGGGTAACTGCATGGTCTTCCGGAGCCGTTAGGTTGAAGGAAACCGAATGATAAAAAGGATTCAGGAGTCCGCTTAAGGCCAGGGGAATATCCTGGCTGCTCAGCAGAATAACCTTGCTGTAGCTATGATATACCTGATCATTGATGCGGATTCGGTAAAGAGCAGCTCCGTTCAGGGGTTGCGGGTCCTGGAACTGATAACTGGCCCCATTCATTCCGGAAGCTTTACCGGCAAAGGTTCCAATGGAAATAAAATGCGCTCCTTCATCATTACTGCGTTCAAGGCTGTATTGGATGCTGCCGGTTTCCTGACTGCTCGTCCACTGCAACTGTGCATAACCGTTATTAACAACTCCTTTCAAAGTGACGGCTGTCGGCAGCACGATCATACAATCCACCGTACGCACATATTTGGGTGCGGAAGTGATGAACCGGCAATTGGGATCGTTCAGGCTGGCCGAAGTCGAAGCCAGGATCAGCCGGTAAATAATGGTGGTATCCACATTGTTCAGCCGGTAATAGCGGGTCACTAAGTATTCATATAATCCGGAAACGGCATTGTAAACCGGAACAGAAGAACCCGATGCTGCATTACCCAGGGTGTCAATACCCGGAGAAACCCAGGTTGCCCCGCCATCCACACTTTTTTCCAGTCTCCACTCTGTATAATTATTAAAAAAGGCAGATACTTTGAATCTTACCGTATCATCGGATCCCCGGCAAAGCGTGTCGGGCTTATTGGGAGTAAGCGAAATCTGAGGTATACAGGTGGCAATGCCGATATCGTCAATGGCCCAGTCGTTACCCCCGCCGCCGGGTGCATTGTTACGGATATTAACGATCATGCTGGTTTGCGTGGGGCCGGTCAGGAAGACGAAACCCTTACGTACCCATTGGCCGGTATACAACATGTTTCCGGTAGTATAGTAATCAAATCCGTTCACACTGAATGTCAGGTTGGGATGCACACCGGAAACGTCGCCGGTAACGGGGTCCGTAGGGATATAGCCTGCGCCGCCGGCACCAACACCATTCGAGTCACATCCGCAACGGGAACAGATATTGCGGAACCAGGCAGTGTACTGATAATAGGTATTCGGACAAAGATTATAGACCGTATCCAGGAAGGCAGTGTCCGTACGGTAGGCAGCGTTAACCACCACCATATAGCCTCCGCTCTGTCCTGCCAGGTCGTCCGTTGCCGGATTACCCAGCGCCGGGTTAACGGCCCCGGTGTGGTCGCCGATAATATCCCATACTCCGAATATGCGGTGGGAAGGACTTTGTGAATTATCCGGTTTCGCCCAGGTATCAAGTGTTGAATAACCGGTAGCCGGCGTCGTGCCTCCGCTCGTATTATTGGAAACCCCGTAATAATAGTCGTTCGGCATGCCAAGGTTACTGGAAAAGGCGGAATACGTATAGTTGAGCGGAACTTTATTGGACATCCCCCGGTCTTTAACAGTTCCTGAACCAAAAGTACCACCATACTCGTTGATGATGGCATTGGTTCCGGAGGTACTCGGACAGATTCCCAGATTCTTAAAGATCATGACATTATCTGCATCAAAAATTTTTGACTTTACTCCACCACTCCCGTTGGGGCGGTAAGTAAAGGATCCCCCTCCAAGACTAACCGTGCTTCCGTAAGATCCGGTAACGGTCACTCTAAAAGAGGCAATCATGATACAGGTCGCCCCGAAAAAGGAAGGTTTATCGTTATACGAAACGCGTCCCCCTGTAGTGGCAGTAGCCCGGGGAGCCGTCTTATACCCCAGGTTAATCCGGATATTACTACCGGAAATATAACCGGCATCATCCCCGGTCGCATCGGTAAAACTTTTATAAATCTTTCCTTCATTGGTCAGCACGGCGAGAGAGCCCGGAACAAAGGAAGTGTTGGCCGGAACCACGTCAAAATAACTGCAATTGTCGGCGAATCCGGTTTTGCTCACTACAATGGTAGCGCGGATTTCAAGAATATCTCCCGGTTCAATAGTTCCACCGTTCACTCCCTTGGTAATGTTTACATAACTCTTCCCGAAGTCAAAATTGGGAGTCTGGGCCTGAGCAGAATAAGCACCCAGTGCAAAAAGCATCAGTGTACTTAAAATCCGCGCAGTTGGCGTACTGCGGGTATAGGTTTTCATGGTATCGGACTTTTCTGGGTTATCAATACACCAGAATGGGTTTAGTCATGATAAAAGTAATAAGTCCGGCGCCGAAATCAAATCGTAAATCTACCCTTTGTGGACAAATAAAGAAGAAAACCGGCCGGTCGTCGAAGAAATTTTGAAAATTAGGGTACTGCGTTTTGATCTTTAAAGATTATTGCAAATCAGTATATTAATCAGGGTTTTCCAGATGGAAACCGGGCTTTCGCGGTGGCCGTGAGGTCGGCTTTCCGGTAGCTTGAGGTCAAAGAAACCAACCCGGCCGGGAAATAGGCCAGTTTGTGTTCAGAGAGTCAATAATTTATGCAGAAACGATCCGAATGCCTTCGGTTTTTCCCAATTTTGGAATTTCCGCATTTTAAACCGCAAAACTCTCCCCGCAGGCACAGGAACGGCTGGCATTGGGGTTATTGAAGTAGAATCCTTTCCCATTCAATCCCTCCGAAAAATCAAGGGTGGTATTTACGAGATATAAAAAGCTTTTCAGATCAGTAACCACCTTCACCCCATTATCTTCAAATTCCTGATCCATTGGTTTCTTTACGTTGTCGAAATCCATCTTATAACTTAATCCCGAACAGCCGCCGCTTACAACGGAAACCCGTAAGAAATAATCCGGCTTATCCGCAATGGCTGCGTCCTCCATGAGACGCATTACTTTTGCTTTTGCTTTTTCTGAGACAAATATCATGGTGACTGGATTTTTTTGTTATAAATTAATAATATGGAAATGTGTAAATGTGAGAAGGTGCAAATGTGAAAATAAAAATACAGGAGCATGGTGCAATTCATTCTCACATTTCCACATTTCCATATTTCCACATTTCCACATTTCCATATTTCCACATTTCCCCATCTACCTATTTCCACATCCCCACATTAATCCCTTCTTCCCTCAGCTGCTTCACCGCAGCAGTTACCCGGCCAATGGCAAAATCAATTTCCTCCTCCCCCGTATTTCTTCCCAATCCAAATCGCAGGGAACTGTTTGCCAGGTCATCCTCCCGTCCCAATGCTTTTAATACATAACTCGGCTCGGGCGATGCCGATGTGCAGGCAGAGCCGGAAGATAAGGCAAGATCCTTATTCAGGGACATCATGAGTGTATTTTCATCCACGCCCCCGAAAGAAATATTGCTGACCTGGGGAAGACGGAATTCCTTATTTCCGTTCAGCACGGTATTTTCTATCTGCAACAAACTGCTCTCAAGCTTATCGCGCAGCGGTTTGATCCTTTTATTTTCTGCTTCCATTTCGTGCAGGCAAATTTCACATGCCTGGCCGAATCCGACAATACCCGGCACGTTCAGCGTGCCGCTCCGCATGGCCCGTTCATGACCACCGCCATCCATCTGTGCGGTTAACCTGACCCGCGGATTTTTCCTTCGCACATATAAAGCACCGGTCCCCTTTGGACCGTAAATTTTATGTGCGGAAAAAGCCATCAGGTCTATTCCGTCCCGGATCACGTCCACCGGAATTTTTCCAACGGCCTGGGTAGCGTCGGTAAAAAACAAAACGCCATGTTTTTTTGCAATTTCTGCAATGGCTTTTACCGGTTGAATAACCCCGATCTCATTGTTCGCATACATAATGGCAATCAGGATCGTGCCGGGCTTAATGGCGGACTCCAGTTCGGCCAGGTCAATGAGTCCGTCGGATTTAACCGGAAGCCGGGTGATATCAGCGCCGGTTTTTTCCAGGTGTCCGACCGTGTCCAGCACCGCCTTATGTTCCGTTACCACGCTGATGATATGATTTCCTTTTGCAGCATACATATCAAAGACGCCTTTGATCGCCAGATTATCCGCCTCTGTTGCCCCGGAAGTAAAAACAATTTCCTCCGGAAGGGCATTGATCAGTCCCGCAACCCGTTCCCGGGCAAATTTCACCGCTTCCTCCGCCTCCCAGCCAAAAGAATGGCTCCGGCTCGCCGCATTGCCATAGATTTTGCTGAAATAGGGCAGCATGGTTTCCAGAACCCGCGGATCGCAGGGCGTGGTTGCATTATGATCCAGATAAACCGGCAGTTTCAGCATTTCGGAAAATTGTGGCGGAACAAACAAAGGTACTTTTTAATAACAGATAAATGGAGGGAGGGTTCGGAAGCGTTGATGGTTGACGGATGACAGTTGACGGTTGACGGACTTTGTGCGAATCAACAGGACTAAAATTTCGTCAGAATGCAACATAGGAAGTCTGTCAACCGTCAACTGTCATCCGTCATCCACCATCGCGATTCGCCCTTACAGATTTTTACTGATCTTTGCCCATGCAAAAGATCGAACACATCGGAATCG
>Ga0207707_10000296_pt1 | contig 53027 bp, 43 predicted proteins | sample KBSC83BmetaG_FD_184336 | JGI IMG/M metagenome (GOLD analysis project Ga0207707, IMG submission 184336) | Corn rhizosphere microbial communities from Kellogg Biological Station, Michigan, USA - KBS C8-3B metaG (SPAdes) (version 2) | ecosystem: Host-associated > Plants > Roots > Rhizosphere ... | reverse complement strand
CATCGCCGACATCATGGGCGTGGTGGTCGCGGAGATGAGCAGCAAGAATGATTTCTCGCACGCGATTTCCGACGAGGCGCGCGTTTCGGTACTGCGCGGACTGGTCGAGAATTTCTACGCCGCGCAAGACGGCGCCGAAGTCGTGTTCGACACCAGTCGGCTCTGGTGCAGCCGCATGCAGATGCTCGATACGTTGTTTCCGCGCGCCAAGGTCATCGCCTGTGTGCGGCAGTTGCCTTGGGTACTCGACAGCATGGAACGGCTGGTGCGCCAACAGCCGGTCAGCGTCAGCAAGGTTTTCCGCTTCGACACCAACACGACCGTCTATTCGCGGGCGCAGGCGTTGGCCGACCCGCGCGGCATGGTCGGTTTTTCGTTTCAGGCGATCAAGGACGCGTTCTACGGCCAATATGCTTCCGGCCGCCTGATGCTGCTGACCTACGAAACCTTGACAAGGGAACCCGAAGCCGCACTGCGCAAGGTTTACGAATTCATCGGCGAGCCGTGGTTCGAACACGACTTCGACAGCGTCGAATACGGCGCCAGCGAGTTCGATTCGCGCGTGGGTATGCCCGGCCTGCACACCGTACGCTCGAAAGTCGAAGCGCCTGCACGCAAACCGATCCTGCCGCTGGAAATCTTCAACCGCTTCGTAAGCGAATCGTTCTGGCTGGACCCGAAGAACAACATCAGTGGGGTGCCGGTGGTGTGATGGGGCGGTCGCGGACGGCTAAACCGCGAAGTTCGGCAAAAGAACGTCGGAGCGCGCGCATGCGGTAACAGTTGGCCGCTGAATTGCTGCGCCCTATCTGATGACGGCCCCGACGCCTACGGCGCTGATCGGCCAGTTGGCGACGGTCAGCGTCGATGAACGAGTGGCTGCTTGAGAGTGGATCGCGGCCATTCTCAGAGTCGTCGCAGGGGCGCGAACTTGGGACCGCCCGTGAATGACAGCGCTGCTACCGCCGGATGACGATCACATGTTCGGTCAGGTTACGGCGCAGTCTTCGATCACGTGATCAATAGAACACGGGGTCACCACACAGTGACATTCAGTGATCGTGACCGTGTCCACCATGTCCATGCTCTTCGTCTCGCCACCAATGGTGCTGACGACCGCCATAGCGGCGTACCACGTCGTCGTTCTGCAGGTACGGGCGGTCTACGTCAAGCGAGAGGTTCACGCCACCCACTCTTACATAGCCTTGCAGTGCCAGCGGCAAGCCGGCGCCAACCTGCCAGCCGTTGCCACCCAGCCAGAACCACATGCGCGAGGAAGGCTCATAGTACACCTCGGCAGACGGGTAATAGACGTACTGGTGCTTGGCACGCCAGCCGTGGGCGGGCGCCCACGGCGGCGGGTCGGCCACAGCAGGGATGGCGACAAGACCGGCACCGGCGATAGCCAGTGCGGCAATGACAGCAAAGTGCAGCGCTTTCATTGTGATCTCCTCATGCTGGTTTGCACGCATGTAGCGGCAGGATGCGGGCTTGTGTAACCTGAATGATGCGTCACTCTTGTGGTGTGTTTCAAACGCTTCCGTTGTCAAAACGCGTATTGCATCGATCCGCCGACGCCCCAATCCGGGCTGCCATCGGAGAACCCGCCGAGAACATAGGCTTGCAAGCGCCACGCATTGCTGAAGTGGTGGTTCCAGTATCCGGTCAGTTCGCGCTCGGCGTAGCCGGAATCGGAAATCTTCTGGCGAAAATAGAAATAGGCACCGATGTCGTCGCTGGCGTCGAGCTTGTAACCGGCGCCGAGGTTCGCATTCCAGCCGTTGTGCAGGACGATGTACTGGGACGAACCGTACTTCATGTAACCGGCACCGCCGAACACTGTCCAGGCACCGAAGCCCTTGTTGGCATCGAGGTTCAAGCCGTAATCGTTCTTGCCGGTGCCGAGCCCCTTGTCGACACTGGCCGTGCCGAACTTGATCTTGCCAGTGAGATCCAGCCCGAAATTGGCGGCGTCATCGCGCACGAGCCCATAGGTTGCCTGCGCGACAATGTCACCGAGACCCGAAGCGGAACCCGTGGTTTCGGTCACTGGCGGAACAGGGCCGGTGTTGCCTTTGCCGTGACCGCGCCCATGGGGGTTCTTGTTCTTCACCCGGCCGATACCCGGAAGGACGTCACTGGCGCCGCTTATGCTGACCCACGGTACCGTCAGTTTCACCGACCAGCGATCACCTTGATATCCGGCGCTGAATGGAACGTCCCAGATATCGGTGCCGAATGGGGCGCCATAGCTGCCGCTGCTGTAATCGACACCAGCGGAAACGGTAGCGTGTCCTGCGTCGTCCGCGTACGCGGGCGCCACGCACAGGCCCAGCACCAAGGCCGGGATCATGACCATGAGCAGCTTCTTGTTACTCATCATGTATTTTCCTTGACAGGTATCGAAAGCGGGCGCCCGAGGCGCCCGCTGAGGGAAACAATTGGAAGAGACAGCTCAACCGCCGCTCGGATGGCCTGCATGGCTGGGGACGTCGGGACGGCTGGGCATCGATGGATGCTGCGGCATCATCGGGTGGTCCGGATGGACCGGATGCAGAGGTCGCGAAATATCCGTCGGCCGCCCGTGATGGTCAGGGTGGCTTGCGTGTGCGATCTCGACCCGCGAATGGTTGCGGTTGGCGGCACTGACGACGGTACCCAGTTTGCCGGTGCCCAACGTGTGCGAGATTTGTCCCCAGCCTTCGCCCTTGGCGCGCAGTGCGAGCACGCCCTGCAGATTCTCGGTATTGCCGTCGGCCAAGGTTACGCTACCGCCATTCAACGCGGCGGCGATCTGGGCGGAAGTCGGGTCGGTGATACCAAGCTTGTTCAGATCCGCTTCTGCCAGCGCCAGCGCGATGTTGACGTTGCCGTAGCCCAGCTTGCTGGTGGCCGGCTGGAACGTGGTGGGCGTAGTTACGGTGCTGGTGGTACCGTTGGCATTCTTGACGATGGTGGTGGTTTCCAGCGTAATGGACGCGCCGTTGCGTAGTCCATCGACCAGTGCCGTCGAGTTGGCATCGGAGCCGGCAAAAGTGCTGTAGCGGTTGGCGAGGCGGGTCGACTCGGTATTGGTGGAAGTCGATGTCGAGGTGGTTTGCGCCAGCGCGGCCGTACCGAACACGGACAGCACCGACGCGCAAAGCAGTGCAATCGCGGGACGTGTTTTCATGGTCATCGTAGTTCTCGTGCGGAGGAGTGAGGCAGCTTCGCTACGCGTGGTATTGCGCAGCAACCCTTAACGAAACACCCTTATACGCGTGATGCTGCCACGCGTGCCCGTGGCTTCCAAGTGCAAATGTATTGGCGATTCAGTCGGCATTCCCGCTTGCCTCTAGGCAACTGTGACGTAGTTCGCTTAGTGCGAGTCTGTGACGATCTGTAGCTGGTTGCGTTGTGCCCTGTGTTCCGCACGACTGTCACTCCGAACCCAGGATGGCCGCAGTCTGGCCCAGTGCGGTCGTTCGTGTGATTGGCACAAGTAGCTGCTCAGGGTCGGCTGCGGCCCTAACCAGTCGAGGCCGGCCGCTGTCATTCTGGGAAGCGGTCGAGCATTCCGTCGAGCTTTGGATTCTCGGGCGGCCGGATCAGGAATTCGCCTTGCAGCACTGCGCGAATTTCCGCGGTGGTGGCGAGGGTTCGCTTGATGGTGGCGCCGTCGGTGGCGTGCTCGGTGAATTGGCGGTTGCGCAGCGCGAGTCTGCGGCCTGCCGGTGCGCGCGCCACGGTCAGACGGGTGACGAAATGCGAATCGGGATGGGTAGACGTCCAATAGTTGCTGACGCGGTAATCGGCCGGAAATTGCGGCTGCAGATCGAAGCGGTACAGCGTCTGCCACTCATCCGCGGCGAAAAGCTGCAGCCGCCAGTCGCTGTCGTCACGACGGATCAGTCGAAAGGGCTCGTGCGGCGTGGGCTGTTCGATATCTGGAACAAGCGCCAGTAGACCAGTGGGCGTGTTGCCGCCGAAGCCGACGTCGGCCATCCACGACCGGCCTTCGGCTTCGACGCGCAGCAGCATGTGGGTGCGCGCGGTGATCGCGTCTTCCGGTTGTCCCCACAACACGCGCGCGGCCAGATCGGTCACCTGGAAGCCGATCGCGCGCAGGGCATCGCTCAGCAAGCGGTTCTGTTCGAAGCAGTAGCCGCCGCGACCGTCGCGCACCAGCTTGCGCTCGACGGATGCGATGTCCAGCGCCGGCGACACACCGAGGAACGGATCGAGATTCTCGAAAGGAATCGTGGCGACGTGCGCGGTGATGATGGCGCGCAGGGTTTGCAGGTCCGGTGCAACAGGCGCGCGTACGCCGATGCGTGCGAGATACGCCTGAAGGTCGATTGATTCGTTCGGTGTTTCTTCTTGCATGCGTCGTTTGTGCTATTGCGAAAGTCACTGGGTTCCGGGTTCCGCCGCGAAGAGCTGCGGCGGCCCCGGAATGACGAGTGAATTTGGCGAGGCCCGCTTCGCCACGGGATCAGTGCGTGGCGTGGCCGAGTTTGCGCTCCAGGAAATCCACGGTCGCGCTGTCGGCCTTCATCCACGAGGCGTGGCGCAGGAAGCCGTGAATCTCGTTGGGGATCACCATTTCCTCGAACGGCACGCCATGTTTGCGCAGGCGCGGCGCGACGCCTTCCATCTGGAAGAAATGCACATTGTGGTCATCGTCGCCCTGGACCAGCAGTACCGGCGATTTCCACTTCGCGATGTCGGCATCGGGCGAGGATTCCCACGCGACTTTCAGGGCTTCCTTGTAGTCGCCCTGTTCGTAGCGCCCGTTGGGGTTCTGGTTGAACCACCAGCCGATCGCCCGCGACCAGTCGTGCAGGCCGTGCATGTCCACGCCGGCCTTGAAGATGTCAGAGTTGCGTGCCAGCGCCAGCGCGGTGAGATAGCCGCCGTAGGAGCCGCCCCAGATGCCGATGCGCGAAGCATCGACACCGTTGACGTGCTGCAGGAATTTCGCGCCCGCGACGACATCCTGGTATTCGGATGCACCGGCCGGACCCGCGTGCGGTGGATTGTGGAACGCATGGCCGTAGCCGATACCCAGCCGGTAATTCACCGACAACACCGTGAAACCGTGCGTCGCGAGGTATTGGTTCACCGCGTAGCTGTTCGAGTAGTAATCCATGTAATGCCAGCCCAGCAGCATCTGCCGCGGCGGGCCGCCGTGCACGAAGATCATGCCGGGCTGGTTGGCGCCCGCATCGGCACTGCGGAACAACTGACCCTGGATTTCCGTGCCGTCGGCGGCCTTGAAGGTCACCGCCTGCGGGATCACCAATTGCGTGGTCGGGAAATCGGCCGGAATCAGGTCGGGCTGCAGCGCGCGTTGATTATTGCCATCGGCTTGCATCACGGAAACCAGCGGCGGCCGTTGTGCGCCCGCATCGATGTAGGCGACGCCATTACCGGCCGCAGCGGGCGATGTCTGGATGCCGGTGCCCGAGGTCAACGGTTTCGGTTCGGCGCGATCGACTGGAACCTGGAACAGGTGCCGGCGATCGTTGTCATCTTTCGTCGCGCCGGTGTTGGCGGTGTACACGACCGAGTGCCCGTCGGGCGACATCACGACGTCTTCCACCATGAACTTGCCGGGCGTCAACAGCAGCGGCGAGCCACCGTTCGCGTTCACGGAATACAAATGCGGCCAGCCATCGAGGTCGGCGAGGAATACGAGTCGCGCGCCGTCGTCCGCCCAGTGCAGGTTGGAACCACCCGCCGTTTGCGGATAGGAACCGACCAGCGAGTCGGGGCTTTGCCACACCACGCGGCCTTGTCCACTGCGTGCGTCCGCGATGCGGATCGACCACGGTTGCGGCGTCTGCTGGAGAATCGGTTGAGGCGGTCCGCCATTGCCCGGCTGTCGCGTGAACGCGATGTGCGTGCCATCGGGCGACCAGCGCGGAGCGCCGTCATTGCCGGTCGAAGGCGACAGGTACAGGATCGGCGTGTGGTCGTCGGTGAACACGGCAATGAAAGCGTGGTCGTCGCGATTCGACACGAATGCCAGCCGCTTGCCGTCGGGCGACCAGTGCAGATCACCGTCCTTGCCGTGATCGAAGAACAGCCGCTTCGGTTTGGTCTTGCTGTTCGTCGCCAGCGGCGCAGTCCAGACCTGGTCGTCCTTGATGTAGGCCAGGCGCCCGTCGGAAGCAAGCGCCGGCGCGTCACCTTCGGTGAGTTCGCGCGCGGTACTCGCGCGCAGGTCCACCGTCCACAACATCACCTTGGGTTCCACCGGACTGGACGCGGGATCGACCGCCACTTTCACGGGCCAGTTGGCGTCGTGGTCGCCGCCGCGCACGAACACCAGCGCGTTGCCCGAGGGCGAAAACGTCAGTTGCGTGATTTCCTGGCCATCATCCTGCGTGAAGCGCGTGACCTGGTGCGGTTTGAAATCCGGCGCTTTGGCCACCCACACGTTGCGCACGCCGTTCCGGTCGATCACCCACGCGATGCGATCGCCGTGGCGCGCGGACGTGAGGTCGAGCGGGAAGGGATACGACAGCACCTGTTCGAGCGTGAAGCCGTTTTGCGGTGGCGCTGCGGCAGCGGATGGCGGCGGCGACAACGCGGCGCCCGCAACGAACAATGCAGCCAGCATGAACCCGTGCAATCGATACATGGCATATCCCCTCAGAGAAGGTCTGATCAAACCATACCGTCGTCATTCCCGCGAAAGCGGGAATCCAGTGCCTTTGCTGTACCTTTGATCCCCCAAGGCGCTGGGTCCCGGATATCGCTTCGCGATTCCGGGATGACGAGCAAAACCAGAAGCTACTTAGGCTGCTCGAAGATGCGATGATTTGTGCGTCGCGCGCTGCCGTCCAGTGCCGACGGTCATGGTCGCACGCGACACGGCATACTAGCCGGATGGATTCGCAGGTGTCATTTCCGCACGTGGTGATCCTGGGCGGCGGGTTCGGTGGCTTGAACGCCACGCGCGCGCTGGCCCGCGCACCGGTGCGAGTGACCTTGGTCGACCGCGCCAACCATCACGTGTTTCAGCCGCTGCTGTACCAGGTGGCTGGCGCGACGCTTTCCGGCCCCGATATCGCGGCGCCATTGCGGCACATCGTGCGGCGGCAGCCCAACGTGACCGTGTGGATGGAGGAGATAACGGGCATCGACATTGCCGCGCGGCGCGTGCAGGCCGGCGCGCAGACCATCGCATACGATTATCTGGTCGTCGCAACGGGTTCCACCCACGCGTACTTCGGGCATGACGCGTGGGCGGAGTTCGCGCCGGGACTCAAGACCATGAACGATGCGCTGGCGATCCGGCGGCGGATTCTCTCGGCGTTCGAAGCGGCCGAACGCGAACCGGACCCGGCGAAGCGCGCCGAGTGGCTGGTGTTCGTGATCGTCGGCGCGGGCCCGACCGGTGTGGAACTTGCCGGCACGCTGGCCGAGATCGCGCACCACACGCTGCCGCGTGAATTCCGCATCGCGCAACCGCGACGTGCAAGCATCCATCTGGTGGAGGCCGGTCCGCGCGTGTTGTCCGCGATGCCGGAAACCCTTTCAGCGATCGCGCAGCGAAAGCTGGAACGCATGGGTGTCGAAGTCCATACCGGTGCCGCGGTCACGGGCATCGACGCCGCGGGCGTGCGCATGGGCGATGAACATGTTTCCGCACGCACCGTGTTGTGGGCGGCGGGTGTGGCGGCATCGCCGCTGGGCGCGCAACTGGGTGCCGAACGCGATCGCGCGGGGCGCGTGAAAGTGGCGCCGGACCTGTCGCTGCCGGAGCATCCCGACGTGTTCGTGATCGGTGATCTCGCGTGGGTGGAGCAGGGCGGCCAGCACGTGCCCGGCATGGCGCCCGCGGCCAAGCAGATGGGCACGTACGTCGCGCGTGTCATTCGTGATCGCATCACCGGAAGAAGCGCGCGGCCGTTTCGTTATCGCGACTACGGAAGTCTCGCCAGCATCAGCCGGTCGTCAGCGGTGGTCGACCTGCGCGGCCTGAAGTTTTCCGGATTCGCCGGTTGGCTGTTCTGGCTGTTCGCACACATCTTCTTCCTGATCGGCTTCCGCAACCGGTTGGCCGTGATGTGGAACTGGGCGTGGTCTTACATGACGTGGCAACGCGGCGCGCGAATCATCGTGGGGCATGGACGCGGAGAGTGTGGAACGCCTGAATAGTTTTTCGTCATCCCGGGGAAGGCCGGGATCCAGTGCCTTTGCACGTTTATCGGCTTGAAGCCGTTGGATGACTCGCGCCATCCTTGGCGCTCGCGGTTGCAATCCTGCAAACGCAGCTTGTAGGTTGGGCTGACGCCGGCTTCATCGGCGGAAGCCCAACATGCTCGCATATTGTTGGGCTTCTTCCGGGCAAGCCCGGAATCAGCCCAACCTACAACTGAAGCAGGCCGGCCGTGCCCAGCGCGGTCTCGCGCCGCAGGCATCGAATATGGTTTTGCCGCGTTCGCCGATCCAAAGATCGGCGACCGCGATCAGTTTATCGCTGTCGTAAATCAGCGGGCAGCGCACGCGCAGCCACGGTGGAATGCGTGCCTGCTGGAACAGGTCACGCAATTCGCGCGTGTGCGGATCACCAGCGGGTTTGATCCGCTCGCCACCGCGACGCAGGCGTACTCGCAGCGGCCGGTCGAAATACACGCCATCGACTTGGGGCGGATTCGTTTCCAGAGAAAGTGTTCCGCAATCGCCGGGCAGCTCGAGCGGGGCGCCGTCCCATGATGATTGCCAGCCTTCCGGCAACATTGCCAATGGCGGCATGGCGTGCAGGCGGCCGTCCCAGATTCGGATTTCCGTGTTCGCCCACGCGAGGATCGGCACGCTGTCGCGCGCGGCGCAGGTAGCCTGCCGCTCGAGTTCCGCGCGCGACGCGTCGGGTGGATGGTCAAGGCCGCGCGCGTGCAGCCACGCATCCAGCACCGGCGCACGCAATGCGTCCGGCAATTTCCGCCAGCCCGCCGCGTCCAGTGTGCCGCCCTCCCGCCGCAGCGACGCCAACGCGGCTAGCACGTCGCCATCGATGTAATCGGCCGCCGCGCGACACAACTGCGCGGTGTGCAGAATGGATGCTTGCGCATGCGGCCAGTGCCGGGTGATGCGTGGCAGGATTTCGGATCGCAGGACGTTGCGGGCAAAATGCGGATCGCGGTTGGCTGGATCGTCTAGATAGGAAAGCTCGTTTTCAATCAAATACTTACGCAACGTTTCGCGTGATGTTTCCAGCAAGGGGCGCCACAGGAAGCCGCGTGCAAAGGGCCGCAGCGCGCGCATTCCGCCCAAGCCTTCGGGTCCTGCGCCGCGCAGCAACTTCAACAACACGGTTTCGATCTGATCGTCGCGATGATGCGCCAGCGCCAGCCATTCGCCGTCCCGCAAGTGTTCGACGAATGCCGCGTGACGCGCGCGCCGCGCTGCGGCTTCGATGCCTTCTCCGCGCGAATCGTCGACCTGCACGCGAACCGTCGTCAGGGGAACGTCGAGGGTGTTGCACAAGGTCGCGCAATGCTCTGCCCAGGCGGCGCTGTCGGCGTGCAGTCCGTGATCGACGTGCAACGCGCGCAGACCGCGCTCGCGCGCTTCCGGCGTGTGCGCCAGCGCGTGCAACAAAACCGTCGAATCGGGGCCGCCGCTGAAGGCGACGCACAACGCCGACGGATCATCCGCGCGCAACCGTTCGCGCAATCCGTCGGACCACATCGGGTCAGCCTTTGCCGGGCTTCGCGCGGTTGCGCACGTGGAGCGTCTTGGGCCGCCCTTCGCCGGAGCTGCGGCGTTCAATTTCGAACAGCGTGGTAGCGGTGACAAGGTCACTCAACTTGCCGTAGCCGTAGCTGCGCGCGTCGAAATCGGGCCGCTGCTTGTTGATGATTGAGCCGACCGCACCCAGCGTGGCCCAACCGTCGTCGTCGGAAGCGGCATCGACCGCGTTGCGCAACAGGTTCACCAATCCGGAATCCTGCTTCAGTTGGGCGGCACTGTGCGGTTTCTGCGGCGCGGGTTCGTCGGGCTTGCCGGCGAGGTTCTCGACGTAGATGAATTTGTCACACGCCGCGACGAACGGTTCCGGCGTCTTGCGTTCGCCAAAGCCGTAGACGATCAGTCCGGATTCGCGGATACGCCCGGCGAGGCGCGTGAAATCGCTGTCACTGGACACGATGCAGAAACCGTCGAAGCGTCCGGAGTACAACAGATCCATTGCGTCGATGATCAACGCCGAATCCGTGGAGTTCTTGCCACGCGTGTAGCCGAACTGCTGCATCGGCTGTACCGACTGCTTGAGCAATTCATCCTTCCAGCTCTTCAGATGATTGTCGGTCCAGTCGCCGTAGGCGCGTTTGACGTGCGCGGTGCCGTACTTGGCGATTTCAGCGAGCAATGCCTCGATCAGCGACGGTTGCGCATTGTCGGCGTCGATCAGCACCGCCAGCTTTGAGGCGGATTCGTTGGCCATGGGAAACTCCCGGGCGATGTCGTACGGCGATGGTAGCGCGCCGCCCCATGTCCAGGTTTATTCCTGGTATTCGCCGTAGCCGCGCAGGCGTTGGTAGCGCTGTTCCAGCAATTGTTCCACCGGCAGCGCTTGCAGGTCGTCGAGCTGGTTGATCAGCACGGCTTTCAGGCGGATCGCCATCGAGCGCGGATTGCGGTGCGCGCCGCCCGTGGGCTCGCGGATGATCTTGTCGATCAGGCCGAGTTCCTTGAGGCGCGGCGCGGTCAAACCCAAGGCCTCCGCGGCATCTTTTGCGCGGCCGGCGTTCTTCCACAGGATCGACGCGCAGCCTTCGGGCGAGATCACCGAGTACGTCGAGTACTGCAACATGTTGACGCGGTCGCCGACGCCGATCGCCAGCGCGCCGCCGGAACCGCCTTCGCCGATCACGGTACACACGATCGGCACTTTCAGTTCCGCCATGACTTCGAGGTTGTGTGCGATGGCTTCGCTCTGGCCGCGTTCCTCGGCGCCGACACCTGGATACGCGCCGGGCGTGTCGATGAAAGTGAGGATCGGCAGGCCGAAGCGTTCGGCCATCTGCATCAGGCGCAATGCCTTGCGGTAGCCTTCCGGACGCGGCATGCCGAAATTGCGGCGCACTTTCGACTTGATGTCGCGGCCCTTCTGATGACCGATCACCACCACCGGTCGTCCGATGATGCGCGCCAGGCCGCCCACGATGGCCGCGTCGTCGGAATACATCCGGTCGCCCGCGAGTTCATGGAACTCGTCGCAGATCACCGCGACATAGTCGTGGGTGTACGGACGTCCCGGATGGCGCGACAGTTGCGTGATCTGCCAGGGCGTGAGGTCCTTGAAGATTTCGGCGGTCTTGATGCGCAGCTTCGAGCGCAGCTTGCCGACCTCGTCGTCCACGTCGATGGCATTGTCGTGGCCGGCCGCGGTCAATCCGCGCAGCTTGTCTTCCAGCTCGGCGATGGGCTGCTCGAAATCGAGGAAATTGGGGTTCATTCCGCTGTCTGGCTGGACAAAACGGCAATTATAACGACGCCGGTCAGGGCGTGGCGGGCCGCGACAACGAAGGCTGCACTGATTTGACGCCCGGCACTTCCGCGAGGCTGCGCAAAAGACTGGTATTGACCTTGACGCGCCAATCATCGCCCAGCCGGATGTCCGCACTTCCACTGGCGTTGCGGTAGCCGGTGAGCAGCAGCGGGGTGCGGCCGCCGCAGTGGCCCGCGAGCGCGCGCTTGAACGTGTTGACGAATCCGGCGTCGATGCCGTTGACGCCGATGCGTAGTACGCGCGCGCCGGCTTCGCAGGCTTCGTCCAGCGTCCAGGCGCGGCGCGCACGAATCGCAAGTTCGCCGCTGAAGTCATCCAGCGCCAAGCCGCCCTCGATCACCAGCAACGCATCAGGCTGCAGCAACGGGGCGTATTGCTGCATGGCTTCGCGGAAGAAATTGACTTCGATGGCGCCGCTCCAGTCCTCAATGCGTACCGCCGCGCCGGTATCGCCGCGCCGGCGCATCTTCACGATCATGCCGGCGACGGCCCACGGCGTTTCCGGTGCACGGCGCCAGCGATTTTCCTCGCCATCGCCGCCACCGCGAGGGGCCGGCGGTTCGTAGCGATCGGCGATTTCGCCGATGGGGCAGGTGGCGAGTTGCGCCAGCACTTCGCGCCACGGGTCGGTAGGGTGGCCCGAAAGATAGTGCCCGAGCGTCGCGCGTTCGCCCGCGAGTTTGCGCTCCAGCGTCCACGGTGGTTGCGCCAGCGTCGCGATGGAAACCGTCGCGACGGGCGCCAGCGCGGCGCCGAACATGTCGTTCTGGCCGGCTTCGCGATCGCGCAAGCTCTGCTCGGCGGCCTTCACCGCTTCGGGCAATTGCGCGGTCAGCGTGGCGCGGTTTGCGCCCAGCGAGTCCATTGCGCCGGCCTGAATCAGCGCCTCGAATACGCGCTTGTTCAATTTGCCCGGATCGACGCGTGCGCAGAAATCCGCGAGATCCCGGAACGGGCCGCCGGATGTGCGTGCCGCGACAATCGCTTCGCACACCGCGCGGCCCACGCCCTTGATGGCGCCAAGCCCGTAGTGGATCGCATCGTGCTCGACCGCGCCGCCCTGCGGGATCGCGACGAAGTGATAGTCCGACGCATTGACGTCGGGCGGCAGCACGGCCAGCCCGATGGCGCGCGCATCTTCGATGAACTGCACCAGCTTGTCGGTGGCGTCCATGTCGGACGACATCGTCGCCGCCATGAATTCGGCGGGGTAGTGCACCTTCAACCACGCCGTTTGATACGCGACCAGCGAATACGCGGCGGCGTGCGACTTGTTGAAGCCATAGCCCGCGAACTTTTCCATCTGGTCGAAGATCGCGTCGGCCTTTCTTTCCTCGACGCCGCTCTGCATCGCGCCGTCACGGAAGATGCCGCGATGCTTGGCCATTTCGGCCGGCACCTTCTTGCCCATCGCGCGACGCAGCAGGTCGGCGCCGCCCAGCGAATAGCCACCGACGATCTGCGCCATCTGCATGACCTGTTCCTGGTACACCATGATGCCGAAGGTTTCCTTCAGCACCGGCTCGACGCGCGGGTCGGGATAGGTGACCGGCTCGCGCCCGTGCTTGCGCGCGACATAGCTCGGGATCAGGTCCATCGGCCCCGGACGGAACAGCGAGTTCAGCGCGATCAGGTCTTCGAAGCGATCGGGCCTGGCATCTTTCAGCAGGCGTTGCATGCCGCCGCCTTCGAACTGGAACACCGCGATGGTGCGCGCCTCGCGGAACATCCGGAATACTTCGGGATCGTCGAGCGGCAACGTGGCGATGTCGAGCGCTTCCTCGCCGGTTTGCGCGCGGCGCGCATTGATGGCCTTGACCGCCCAGTCGATGATCGTGAGTGTGCGCAGCCCAAGGAAGTCGAACTTCACCAGTCCCACGGTTTCGACGTCGTTCTTGTCGTACTGGGTGACGACGCCGCCGCCGCCGGGTTCCGAATACAGCGGCGCGAAATCGGTGAGCGGGGTCGGCGCGATCACCACGCCGCCTGCGTGTTTGCCGGCGTTGCGGGTCAAACCTTCCAGCTTCAGCGCGAGATCGATCAGCGTACGCGCTTCGTCATCCTGCTGGTACGCATCGCAGAACTCGCGCACCACGCGGTCGGATTCCTTCCTCGATTTTTCGCTGTGGCCCAGTGCGTCGGAAAGCGTCAGGTCCAGCGGCACGCGCGGGATCAGCTTGGCGATCCTGTCCACTTGGCCGTAGGGCATGCCCAGCACGCGCCCGCAGTCGCGCAGCACGGCCTTGGCCGCCATCGAACCGTAGGTGATGATCTGGCTGACCTGGTCGCGACCATATTTGTCGGCCACGTAGGCGATCACTTCGTCGCGGCGTTCCATGCAGAAATCGACGTCGAAGTCGGGCATGGATACGCGTTCGGGGTTGAGGAAGCGCTCGAACAGCAGCCCGAAGCGCAACGGATCGAGGTCGGTGATCTTGAGACACCACGCCACCACCGAGCCCGCGCCCGAGCCGCGACCCGGCCCGACCGGAATGTCGCGCGACTTGGCCCAGCGGATGAAGTCGGACACGATCAGGAAGTAACCGGCGAAGCCCATCTTCCCGATCACGTCCAGTTCGAGTTCGAGGCGTGATGCGTAATCCTCTCGGCTGTAGCCATCGGCCAGGCCGCCTTCGGCAAGCCGCTGCTCAAGGCCTTCGCGCGCCTGATTGGCGATCCAGGATTCCAGCGTTTCTTTTGCCGGCACCGGGAAAGCGGGCAGGTAATACGTGCCGAACGAGAGTTCGAGGTTGCAGCGCTTGGCGAGTTCGACCGTGTTGTCCAGGACCTCCGGAATATCCGCGAACAATTCCGCCATCGCGTCGGCGGGTTTCAACCATTGCTCGGTCGAATACTCGCGCGGACGGCGCGCGTCGGAAAGCTGGTAGCCCTGCTGGATGCAGACGCGCGCTTCGTGCGCCTCGAAATCATCCGCATCCAGGAAGCGCACGTCGTTCGTGGCGAGGACCGGCAAGTCGAGTTGGGCGGCGAGCTGCAGCGCATGCCCATTGAAGGCGTCCTCGCCCTCGCGTGAGGTTCGGGTGATCTCTAGGTACAGACCGTCATCGAAATGGTGGCGCAGGTTGTCAAGGGTGTCCTGCGCGTCGCGTTCGCGCTGCGCGACCAGCAAGCGGCCGCAGGCGCTGTCGCGTCCCGCGATCGCGAACAGGCCGCCCACTGCGCCATCCAGCCAGTCCGGCTGCAATTGCGCGCGCCCCGCGTGCTGGCCTTCCAGCCAGCCGCGGGAAATCAAACGCGTCAGGTTGAGGTAACCCGCATGGTCGCGGCAAAGCAGGGTCAGGCGATCGGGACGCGCGGGATCGTCAGGATTGGCGATCCACAGGTCGCAGCCGACGATCGGCTTGATGCCCGCTTTTTCGCAGGCACGGTAAAACTTGATCTGCGCAAACAGGTTGGAATCGTCGGTCAGCGCCAGCGCCGGAAGGCCCAGCTCGACCGCGCGGCTGACCAGGTTCGCCTGTTTCGCCTTGGCGGGATCGCCATACTCCGGCTTCTGCGGAATGCGGATCGTGGAATCGCGCAGCGAGTATTCGCTGTGGGTGCGCAGGTGGACGTAGCGGATCGGCATGACGGGCCCGTGGTATCCGTGCAAGCCTATTGTCGCCGCGCGGGGTGGGCAAGCTTGACAGCAACGTGACGACGGCAAGCGGGAGCTGCAGCCGGCCGCCAACCGTCAATCGTCCGCAGGAACAAGCATTCCGCTTTCAGCCGGTGGCCGCCGGCTTCAGCGGGGCCGCACACTGCGAGAATGTAGCGGGCGCCTTGGACCACGCTCGCGACATGGACCGTCCTCGATGGCAAGGGGCCCGATCAGGTGTACCTTGCGTTCCTGGCGATTCAAACCGGGGCAACCCGTGACCGCTAACCGGTTGCTCGTCCGGATCAGCTGTCCAATCAGGATGAAACCATATCAATGAGAAGGGAACGTACCGTGTTTTTACGCTTTGCAATTTGCCTGGCGGCCGTTGCGTTGGCCGGGTGCGGATCAAGGTCGTTCGTCATGCCCGCGCGCGATGGAGCGTTTTGGGTCACGGGTTCGTCCGGGCATTTGAGCGGCGCCGAGGAAAAGGCCCGCCTCGTCGAGGACGCCGACGCGTATTGCGAGCGGCGCAGCAAGTCTGCCGTCGTGATCACTTCCAGCGAAAACGATGCCGCGCCCGGCACGCTCGCGGCACCCGGCAAGCTGGCCCGCGCGACCGTGGAATTTCGCTGCCAGTAACGCCAGGGTCACGGTCTGGTTGGCGGTCTGTTCCGGCCATTGTCCACCACCGACCTGGTCTCGATCGCCGATGCCGCGGCAGTACGCCGTGCGGCGGACAACTGCCGGCCACAACCGGTCGGTTGACCTCTTCAAATGCATGCCGCAAAGCAGCCATTCAAAAATCGCTTAACACCGCCGCAAACGGGGTGGACGTTTTGCAATCCGGCAATCGGCTTCGTCGCACTCGCGGCCGTACGACGCGTTGCTATGCGCAGCATGCGAAACCGTTGCCGCGATGCGAGCAAGTTCACCAGGTTGTCGGTTGGAGCGATTCGTGCCGTCGAACAATGATGGTATGCCGTGCTGCGGGCTGGCCGAAAACGCAGTGGATCAGTCGATAGCGTAGCACCCGTGTTATGCATGACACGCTAAAGTCGTCTTCCGCCGTCCACGAGCGTTTGCCATGCCCGCCGCTTCATCACGCCGCTCGAACCGGACTGCGAAACCTGCCCGTATCCGTGACAGGCCGCTGAAATTCAGCGGTGACAATACGTTCCATCAGGAATTGCGCCGACGGGTCGACGCCGAGTTCGAGCGCATGGGGTGCGGCCAACGTGACAGCGCGAAGATGTACCTGAAGGCCGCGATCATCCTGGGAGTGTTCGCGCTTACCTACGTGGCGCTGGTGTTCTTCGCTGCCAGCATCTGGCAGGCATCGTTGCTGAGCATCCTGCTGGGGATCGCGACCGCGGGGATCGGCTTCAACATCATGCATGACGGCGGCCATCAGGCGTGGTCGGAGCGACGCTGGATCAATCGGCTGCTGGCGATGACGGTCGACGTGATCGGTGGCAGCTCGTATATATGGGAATGGAAGCACGGCCGCTTCCATCACACCTGGGCCAACGTCGCCGGCTACGACAGCGATATCGATCTCGGCGCGATGGCGCGGCTCTCGCCGCTGCAGCGCTGCCGGCCCTGGCATCGCTGGCAGCATTTCTACTTGTGGTTCCTGTATGGCTTCGTCGCCATTCGCTGGCACCTATACGACGATTTCCGGGACGTGATCACTGGCACCATCGGCCAGCGCCCATTTGTGCGGCCACGGGGCAGCGCCTTGGCGGTCTTCGTGTTCGGCAAGCTCGCATTCTTCACGCTCGCTTTCGGTCTGCCTCTGGTCTTCCATCCGATCGGCACGGTAATACTCTTCTACGCCGTGACCGCGTTTGTCGCCGGCGCACTGCTGGCGCTGGTGTTCCAGATGGCGCATGTGACGGAAGTGGCGGCCTTTCCCGAGCCGAACGCGGACAGCGCGCAGATGGAAGCGCCATGGGCGATCCATCAGATGCAAACCACCGTGGACTTCGCCCGCAACAATCGCATACTCAGCTGGATGATCGGCGGTCTGAATTTCCAGGTGGAGCACCATCTGTTCCCGCGCATCTCGCATGTGCACTATCCCGCGGTTTCGCGCGTGGTGAAAGACACCTGCCATGAGTTCGGCGTCATCTACCTTGAGCAACCCACCTTCGGTGCCGCCATCGCTTCGCACTATCGCTGGCTGCGACACCTTGGCATGCCCGCGTGAAGACCTCGCCGAGGGCGATCAGCACGCCGGTCCTCCATTGGCCACAGCCGAGACGCAAAAACTGGTTCATGGATGTTTCGCGCTCGACAAAGGTACGAAGCAAAAGCTCCGGGTATCACTGCACAGTCCGGACCAACTCGAGTCTACGCATCGGCACCTGCGTACACATGGGAAGCTGGGCAAGGCGGGGCTGGTCGCATGGACGCACAGACCGTTGGGCTTGATCACTCCAACTAAACGATGATGATCAGATCATCGACATGATGATCTACTTCCTGGTTCGGCCAGAATCGGCAAACTGAATCGGCCTGCGCCCGCGTATTTTCCTTCCACGCCCAGGGCGGCCATGAATCTGAATCCACCAATAATGCTGCAATGCAGCGCGTATGAACCGTGGCTGCACACGGTAGACTAACCAATATTGCGGCGGCGCAACATGCGCTGCCCGCCCGTAGAAGGTGAACGGTATGCTTAACACAAGCCACTTGATCGCGTCGCGACCCATCGTTTGGACCCGGAACAGCCGCGGCGGTCCAGGTTACGAAGATCGCGCAGTAGGACGCGTGGTGCGAACCGGCGCGGGCCGGGTGACCATCCTGGTGTTCCGGGCCAGCGACGAAACCTGGGTCATACGCTCCGTAGGGCCCCGTGAACTCGAATCGGCCACCGGCACCGATCTTGCCCGGCTCGAAGCACTCGAACTTCAAGATCGACGCCCGGCAGCGTAGACAACAGCGAAGCGCTGCTTGTCGAGAAATCGCCAACGCAGCGAACACAACGTGAGCCTGCGACAGCTTCGGGCCCTTCACGGGGCCCAAGCGGTTGTACACGAGTCCATTGCAAAAGCATGTGGCGCAGCGCGGCATGTGAAACTGTGCACGAGCGTCCATGCGGCCCTCTGCGTTCGTAGCTCGAACGCCGTCGTGGGATCGATGAGCGACCTTCAATCGGATGGCCAACCGATTGCCGAGGCGGGTCGAGGCGCCTGGTAAACCCGGCCAACGGTATTGCCGATCACCAGTCAACAGGCTGGTGATCGGCAGCTGCAAACAACCGAGCAGTTGGCGAGTGCCACCACCGAAACCAACCAACCCGAAAGCGGCCGTTCACCCGAAGTGAAGGCAGACCTCGCGCACCGGCGCGAAGCTGCGCCGATGTTCCGGGCACGGGCCGAGGCGCTGCAACGCCGCGACGTGATCCTTGGTCGGGTATCCCTTGTGTTGCGCGAAGCCGTAGCCGGGCCAACGCGTATCCATCTCGCGCATCATCCGGTCGCGGGTGACCTTGGCGATGATCGACGCCGCACTGATGGCGGGTTCGCTGGCGTCGCCACCGATGATGGCGCGCGCGGGGCAGTGCAATGATTTCGGCAGGCGGTTGCCGTCGATCAGTGCGAGTGATGGCATGAAAGCGAGCAATTCCAGCGCGCGCACCATGCCGGACAATGTCGCGTTGAGGATATTGACGCGGTCGATCTCGACGGCTTCCACGCACACGACCGCGTGCGCGATCGCCCGTTCGACGATCAGCGAATACAGCGCTTCGCGGCGTTTGGCGGAGAGTTGCTTGGAATCGGCCAGCCCCTCGATGGGACGCGCGGGATCGAGGATCACGGCGGCTACTGCAACCGGCCCGGCGAGCGGCCCGCGGCCGGCTTCATCCACGCCGGCGACGTAGCCGGTCATTTCAGATCGTCCAGATGACCGAACACCCAGGCGCGATACGAGTCGCGCAGCGCGGCATTGCGGCAGTCCAGATCATGGCCATCGCAGCGATCACGCAGCAGCGTGTTGGCGATGAAAAACGGGTTGCGCGGCAGCTCTGCAGCGTCCAGCAGCAAGGAACCAAGATAGGCGATGTCCAGCACCGGGTAATTCTCGCGCCGAATCGGCAGGTTGAAACCCTTGAGCATGTAATACGTCGTGTACTGCGGGTCCGGCACCTGCGGCGGCACGCTTTTGGCCAACGCGTTGATCGCGCCGTCGAACGACGGTTGATGATCGCCGAAATGCAGCAGCAGCACGGGGCGGTCGTTGCGCTGCAGGAATGTTTCCAGTTGCGTCATTGCGGCGTCGGACATCGACAGGCGCTGCAGGTAATTGGTGAGGTTGAGGTTCAACCAATCGTCCAGGGGCTTGTTGCCGGATGCGAGCTTGCCGGGGAACAGCGGCTTGTCGTACGGCGCGGGCATTTCGTTGAATGGGGTCATGTGCGGACCGTGCTGGTGCAGGGTCAACACGAACACGAATACGGGCCCGCCGTGCGCCTTGGCTTTCTCGATCGCGAACACGCGTTCGAACGCCTCGAACACCTCGGCGTCCGTCGCGCCCCAGCCGAGCTTCAATTCGCGTCCTCCGTAGAACGCATCGAAACCGTAATCGGCGTAGGCATCGCGACCGTTCATGAAATCGCCGTCGGTCGGATAGACGCCGACCGTGCGATAGCCGTCGGCATCCAGCAGCCGCGGCAGCGTGTAGCGAATGCGTGGTGCCAGGTTGAACGGCGCGTAGATGCCGGCAGGACCGAACAGGGTGTGGGGCAGGCCCGCGAGGAAGGCGAATTCGGACGTCCAGGTTCCGCCGCCCCATGTGTGCACGTTCATCCAGCCGTGGGCGACGGTGTTCGCGTCGGCATGAAACATCCTCGCGTCGCAAAGCTTCGACTTGCACGCCGTGATCATGCGCGGGTCGAAGGTACTTTCCTCCAGCACCGCGACGATGTCGGGCTTGCGCGCGGAACCCGGCACTGCGCCGAGATCGTGCCAGTTGTCGTGGGCTGCGTCCGCAAGATGGAACGGGGGTTCGTACACGTGCGCGTTTCGGATGGAAACGACGAAATCCGAAACGAAACTCCGGTCGTTCATCGCCAGCCACATGCCCTTGTCATAGATCCGTGCGAACGGGCCGCGCGGGTACAGCGTCACGGCCAACAGCACGAAGGCGGCCGCGACACCGCAAGCGCGCGCGCTGCGTGTTGCGAGGTTTGGCGTGGGCCGGAAGTCGCTGCGCCATAGCACCACGAGCAGCGACGGCACAAGCACGATCGCGGCCACGATCGCCGTGATGATGAACGGGTAGCGCAGCAGGGTCTGCGCGATTTCCGCGTTCGCGTAATAGACGAGATCCGGCGCCAGCAGCGGCGTCGAGAGGTAGCGGAACTTCAGGTTGGCCGCGACCACCAGCAACAGCATGGGCAGGCTGCCCGCAAGCAGCCCGAACGCGATGCGCCCGCTGGCTGCGATCGCGAACAGTGCCAGCCCCGCCAGGATCAGGGATGCGAATACGCATTCGATGGTGGTTTGTTCGGCCAGCGGACCGAAACGCAGGGTCGCGAGGAACACCGCCGCGGCAAACGCGAGCAGCCAGCCATAACGGCAACGCCACGAGAAAAATCCCAGGCGTGTTTTGTTCATGGCGCCGTCGTTCCGTTGCGTGCCGCCACGACCTGATCGATCGCGCGCGCGGCGCTGGCCGCCGCGCCACCACCCTTGTGCAGCGAGAGGTGCATGCGCTCGAATTCCTGGATCAGTTCGTCGCGATGGTTCGCGTCGCGGAACAGCTTGATGACCGCGCCGGCAAGCTTTTCGGACGTGCAGTCGTGCTGCATCAGCTCGGGCACGAGCGTTTTTCCGGCGAGCACGTTGGGCAGCGCGTAGGCGTTCGTCTTGAGCATGCCCAGGCCCTTGACGAACGCATGCGTGAGCGGCGCGATGCGGTAGCCGACCACCATCGGGCGCTTCGCCAGCATGGCCTCGAGCGCGGCGGTGCCCGATGCCAGCAACACCACGTCGGCGGCCACCATGGCGCGATGCGCATGGCCGTCGAGGAGCAGGGGACCAGGGACCGGGGACCGGGAACCCGGTGTCTCGCCGGAATCTGCTTGTGGTCCCCGGTCCCCGGTCCTCGGTCCCGCTTCTTTCAAAATCACTTCGAGCTCATCGCGACATCCCGCGTTCGCCGCAGGAATCACGATCTGCAGATTGGGAATTTCTGCCGCGACCCGTTGCGCCGCGTCCAGGAAGATTGCGCCAAGTCGGTGGATTTCCGACAGGCGGCTGCCGGGCAGCACGGCCAGCACCGGCGCATCGGCGTTCAGTCCCAGCTCGAGTCGCGCAGCCGCACGATCGGGCACGAGCGGGAAGCGGTCCGCCAACGGATGTCCGACAAAGCGGGCATTGACCCCGTGCTTCGCGTACAGCGCGGGCTCCATGGGGAACAGGCACAGCACGCTGTCAGCGGACCGCCCGACCTTTTCCGCGCGCCCTTCGCGCCATGCCCAGATCGACGGGCTGACGTAATGCACAGTGGGAATGCCGGCGTGCTTCATCTTTTTTTCGAGGCCGAAGTTGAAATCCGGCGCGTCGATGCCGATGAACACATCCGGCCGCAATGCGATCAGACGGCGTGCGAGCGATGCGCGCAGCCGCAGCAGGCGGGGCAAGTGGCGCAACACTTCGGTCAGGCCCATGACCGACAGTTCGGAAATGTCGTGCCAGGCCTCCAGCCCCGCGGCACGCATGCGCGGGCCGCCCACGCCCACGAACTTCGCGTTCGGATGGTTGGCGCGCAGGGCTTCGATCAACTCGGCGCCGAGCAGGTCGCCGGAATCCTCGCCGGCCAACAAGGCAAAGACGGGACTCGGGACTCGGGACTCGGGACTTGATGAAGACATGAAACTCCGCCGTCATTCCCGCGCATGCGGGAATCCAGATATTGGTTCGGCATTCCAATGCAGGTTGGCGCTTGGATTGTAAAAGCAAAGACGCTGGGTTCCGGGTTCCATCGCCGGCGGTGCCGGCGGTGGCCCCGGAATGACGATGGAGATAATCACGCTTTCCCTGGCCCCCGGTTCCCGATTTCACCTCACCAGTGATCGCTCGCTGCGGTCGATGAAATCGCACAACGCACGCACATCGGGGCTGGCTACTGCTTGTTCAGTGAGCGCCGCGCGGGCTTCGCCCAGCGTTTTGTGCGACATGTAGAGGGTGCGATACGCGCGCCTGATGGCGCCGATGCGTTCGGCATCGAAGCCGCGTCGCTTCAGGCCTTCCGCGTTCACGCCGCGCGGCGCCGCGAACTGGCCTGCGACATAAATGAAGGGCGGCACATCGCGGTTGATCGCCGCATACATCGCGGCAAAGGCGTGCGCACCGACCTTGCAGAACTGGTGTACGCCGGCGAAACCACCCAATACGACGTGATCGCCGATTTCGACGTGGCCGGCCAGGGTTGCGTTGTTGGCGAAGATGGTGTGGCTTCCGATCGTGCAGTCGTGCGCGACATGCACGTAGGCCATGATCCAGTTGTCATCGCCGATGCGCGTCGCACCACCGCCTTCGCCGGTGCCGCGGTTGATGGTGACGAACTCGTGGAAGGTGTTGCCGTCGCCGATCACCAGTTCGCTGCGTTCGCCCTTGTACTTCTTGTCCTGCGGGTCGCCACCGATCGAGGCGTAGGCGTCGATGCGGTTGTCGCGCCCGATTCGCGTCGGGCCCTGCAGCAATGCATGTGCGCCGATGCGGCACCCCGGCCCGATCTCCACTTCTGCGCCGATCACGGTCAGCGGACCCACGACCACGTCGTCGGCAAGCGTGGCGCCTGGATCGACGATGGCGGTCGGGTGGATGTTGGGCCTGGCAGGACTCACCGCGTAGATTCCGCGCACATCAGCTCGCAGGTGGCGGCTTCCTTGCCATCGACCACCGCGCGCGCGATGAAGATGCCCATGCCGCGGATCAGGCGCTTCAATCGCACCTCCAGCCGCAATTGGTCACCCGGCACGACCGGCTTGAGAAAGCGCGCGTTGTCGACCTTGGCGAGATAGAAGATGCAGTCCTTCTTTTCCGCGTGGGTGCCCGAAAGGCCCAGCAGCAGACCCGATGTCTGCGCCAGCGCCTCGACGATCAACACGCCCGGCATTACCGGATGACCCGGGAAGTGTCCGGTGAAGAACGGCTCGTTGAGGGTGACGTTCTTGAGCGCGACGATGCTCTTGCCAGCATCGAGTTCGACCACCCGGTCGACCAGCAGGAATGGGTAGCGGTGCGGCAGGATGGCCGCGATCCGTTCCGCATCGACCGGCAGGGTCACGGGGGCGGTGGTGGGGTTCATGGGTTGCTTTCCTTGGTCAATGCTTGCAGCTGTCTTTCAAGTGCGGCGATGCGGCGCGCCATGGTGTCGAGCTGGCGCATGCGGGCGGCGTTGCGGCGCCATGCCCGGTTTTCCTCGATGGGCGCGCCGGAAGAATACACGCCCGGCTCGCGCAGGGAGTGGGTCACGAGGGTCATCGCCGTGATGGTAACGCCGTCGGCCACTTCGAGATGGCCGAGCACACCCGCGCTGCCGCCGATCAGGCAATTGCGGCCGATCGTCGTGCTGCCGGCGACCGCCGCGCAACCGGCCAGTGCGCTGTGCGCACCGATGCGCACGTTGTGCGCGATCTGGATCTGGTTGTCGAGGCGCACGTCTTCCTCCAGCACCGTGTCTTCCAGCGCGCCGCGATCGATGGTCGTGTTCGCACCAATTTCGCAATCGTCACCGATGCGCACGCCGCCCAACTGCGGCACCTTGACCCAGCCGTCCTGATCGCGTGCCAGACCGAAACCGTCGGCACCCAGTACGGCGCCGGCGTGGATGAGCACGCGCTTGCCGAGCACCACGCGCGTCACCAGCGTCACGCGCGCGCCGAGGCGCGATTGTGCGCCGACCGTGCAACCCGGGCCGATGACGCAATGCGGACCGAGTACCGCGCCGGCTTCGATGACGGCGCCGGCTTCGATGACACAATGCGGGCCGATGCTCGCGGACTGATCCACGTTGGCGCCTTCCGCAACCACCGCGGTGGGATGGATGCCGGTTGCCGGAGCGGGTGTTGTGTCGAAGAGGGCTGCAATCCGCGCATAGGCGAGATAGGGATCCTTCGCGATCAGCACCGGCACGGGGCTCGCGTCGGCATGTTCAGCACCCAGCACTACCACGCCCGCTTGGCTGCGCGCGAGGTCGCCGGCGTAGCGGGGGTTGGCAAGGAAGGCCAACTGTTCGCGTTCGGCACGCGCCAACGGTGCCACGCCCCGGATCACGCGCGTCGAATCGCCGCGCACTTCCAGTCCAAAGCGCCGCGCCAATTCGTCAATGCGATAGCCGGTGGATGGTTCCATTCGCCCCGTCGGATGTTACGCAAAGCAGAGAGCAAAACCTGTCCGCGAATGAACACGAATAAACGCAAATGAAATGCAAAGCCCGGCGGGAGCGCTCATTGCGCTTTCGGAAGGGTCTGATTTGCTCGGCGAAAACGCGGATTGGTCCCTCGCTTTGATTCGCGTTCATTTGCGTTCATTTGCGGATCGTTCTGCTTTTAGCCTTCTGTGCCGCTGGCTCAGAAAGTGCGGCCAAAGTAAAACTGCAGCGTTTCCTCGAACGGCTTGTCGCTGGGCTTGTCGCGCACTGGCGTGGCGAGGTTGATCACAATGGGTCCAACCGGGGCAATCCATTGCAGCGAGATGCCCACCGACGCGCGCAGGTCCGCTGCGTTGAAATCGCCGTAGTTCGCATAGACGTTGCCGACATCGGTGAACAGCGAAATGCGCGCCTTGTTATTGTCCTTGAAGAATGGCAATACCAGTTCCGCGCTGCCCAGCACCTTGAACGCGCCGCCGACCGGCTGCGGGCGATAGTAGGACCCGCCGATGCAAGTGTTGCCGTTGGTGGCGATCGCAGTCGGATCGGGTTTGCCATCGGCGTCGATCAGGCCGGAGCAGATGCGCGGACCCAGCGTGTTGTCCTGGAAGCCGCGCACGTCGCGCACGCCGCCCGCGTAGTAGTTCTGGAAGAACGGGAACGACATCGTGCGGATGTTGCCGTCGGCGTCGGCGTACTGCACCGAAATGTCCTTGCTGCCGTAGGCCTTGCCATAGCCGAGCGTGCCGGACAGATGGCCCACGAACCCGAACGGCAGCTGGAAGTAGTCGCTGCTGGAAAGGGTCAACTTGTAATAGGGCACGGTGCTGCCCGGCAAGCCCACCTCGGCGCTGATCTGCTGCAAGCCGCCGCGGGTCGGCTTGAAATACTTGTTCAAGGTGTCGTGCGAGTACGACAGCGTCAGCGGCGCGCTGTGGATGGTGTAATGCCCGATCTTGTAGATCTGGTCGAAGAACACCTGCGGCGTGTAGCCGGGAATCAGATCCAGCTTGGTCTTGTTGATGCCGATCCCGGCGTTGACGCTGTCCGTCTCGCTGATCGGGAAGCTCAGGTAGGTGCTGAAGGAGTCGGTATCGGACAGGTACGATGCGATGTTCTGCTCGCCCTGGTTCAACTGCAGCACGCTGGCGTTGTAGCCGATGCCGATGCCGCTGTCGGTGAGATACGGATTGAAGAACGACACCTGGTACTGCTTCATGAACAGGCTCTTCGAGAACGTCGCCGAAACGGTGTTGCCGCTGCCGAGGAAATTGTTGTTGGAGATCGATGTCGAGAGGATGATGCCCGACACCTGCGAGTAGCCGACGCCGAACTGGAACTGGCCCGAGGATTCCTCCTTGACCTTGACGTTGAGGTCGACCTCGTCGGTCGTACCGGGCACCTTCACGGTGTCGACGTTGACGTCACTGAAGTACCCGAGGCGCTGCAGGCGAACCTTGGAGCGGTCGATCGCGGCCTGCGAATACCACGCGCCCTCGTACTGGCGCATTTCGCGGCGCAGCACCTGGTCCTGGGTGCGGGTATTGCCCTTGAAATTGATCCGGCGCACGTACACGCGCGGGCCCGGCTCCACGAAAAAGGTGAGGTCGACGGTGTGGTTTTGTTCGTCCACCTTGGGAACCGGCGAGACCTTGGCGAACGCGTAGCCGATGTTCGAAAGGACATCGGTGATGGCGTCCGCGGAAAGCTCGATGCTGTGTCGGTTGAAAATTTCGCCGGGCTGGATGCGCAGCACCTTGCGCAACGCGGCTTCCGGCAATACCAGCGTGCCGAGCAGGTGGATGTCGGAAATCTTGAAGATGTCGCCTTCGTGGATGCCGGCGGCGATGTAGATGTTGCGTTTGTCCGGGGCGATCGTGACCTGTGCCGAGTTGACGTTGAAATCGGCGTAGCCGCGGTCGAGGTAGTACGAGGACAGCTTGGTCAGGTCACCCGAAAGTTTTTCGCGTGAGTATTGGTCGTTGCTGGAGTACCACGACGTCCAGTTGGGCGTGCCCGATTCCCAATCCTTGCGGATTTCGTTGTCGGTGTAGGTGTGGTTGCCGACGATGTTGATTTCCTGGATCTTGGCCGCCTTGCCTTCGTGGATCTCGATGTCGATCGCGACACGGTTGCGGTCGAGGTTGGTGACATGCGGCTGGATCTCGACGTTGTACTTGCCGCGGTCGTTGTACTGCGAGACCAGTTGCTGCTGGACCTGGTCAAGGGTGAGCCGGTCGAAGGTCTGACCTTCGGCCATGCCGGCGGACTTCAAGCCCTTCAGAAGCTGGTCGGACTTGATGTCCTTGTTGCCGTGCACGGTGATGCTGGCGATGGAGGGACGCTCCTGCACCTTCACGATCAGGATCGAGCCCTGCTGTTCCAGTTCGACGTCGTTGAAGAAGCCGGTCTTGAACAACGCCTTGATGGCCTTCTGCGCGGTGGCATCGGTCATCGTCTGGCCGGGCTCGATCGGCAGGTAGCTCAGCACGGTGCCGGCGGCGATGCGCTGCAGGCCTTCGATGCGGATGTCGCTGACGGTGAAGGGCTGAAAGGCGTACGCCGCCATCGGGGCGGACAGGGCGGCGAACAGGATCAGTGCGGCGACTCGTTTCATCGTCGGTTCCGGAACTCAGAAGGATTTGGCGCAAACCGTGCATCGTACAGGCGCAGCCGTGCCCGGGAAAGCAAAGCAGTCAAGCGGCACCGCGCCCGCGCCCGTGGACTCTGACATCGCGCGGGGGTATTGCGTTCACGAAAACATCCGCAGAATGTCGTTGTAGAAGGCCAGGCCCATCAGCATCACCAGCAAGGCCATGCCCATGTACTGGCCCGCCGCCATCGCGCGATCGGACAACGGACTGCCCTTGGCCAGTTCGATCAGGTAATAGAGCAGGTGGCCGCCGTCCAGGATGGGAATCGGCAGCAGGTTCATGATGCCGAGGCTGAGCGAGATGATGCCGAGGAAGTACAGGAACCACGCCGGGCCCATCTCGGCCGAGGTCTGCGCGTACTGCGCGATGGAAATCGGGCCGGACAAGTTGGACAGCGCGGCCGACCCCGACAGCATGTGGCCGAGCATCTTCACCGTGGTCGCGGTGAAATCCCAGGTCTGCGCAAACGCGTCCGGAATGGCGACAAGCGGCCCACGGCGCAGCACGGTGTCGTATTTGGTAGTCCCGGGTTGGACATAGACGCCCATGGCCCAAACCTTGCTGCCATCCGGTTCCGCGGTGAGGCGCGGCTGCACGCTGATGGGTACGCGTTGGCCCGCGCGATCGATCACCAACGCAAGCTTGTGGTCGGGCTTGGCCAATTTGCGGGTCGTGTCGGTCAACTGGTTCCAGTCGCTGACCGCGTTGCCGTCGACGCTCAGGATCTTGTCGCCCGGTTGCAGACCGGCGGCCTGCGCGGCGCTGCCGGAAATCACCTTGCCCACGACCGCGGGCAGGCTGTGCTGCAGCGGCGTCATGCCGATCTGGTCGAACAACGTCTGGTCGCTCGGATGCGGCGGCAGTTTTTCAAACTGCAGCACGTGCGTTTCGACCGCGCCCTTCGGAGTGCGCACTTCCAGCGGCACGGGTTGGCGCGCCTGTGCGGCAGTGGCCAGCGCAAGGCCGAGGTCCGTCCAGTTGGAAATCGCGTTGCCGTTGACGCTCAACACGCGGTCGCCGCGCTGGACGCCGGCCTGCGCCGCAATATGGGTGACGTCGCCGACCAGTGGCTGGAAATCGGGTTTGCCGATCACCAGCATCGCCCAGAACGCCGCGACCGCGAAGATCAGGTTGAAAGCCGGGCCCGCCAGCACGATCAGGATGCGTTGCCAGATCGGCTTGCCGGTGAACTCGCGCGGAAGATCCTCGGGCTCGACGTCGCCTTCGCGCGCGTCCAGCATCTTCACGTAGCCACCCAGCGGAATCCACGCCACGCAGTATTCGGTGCCGTCTTTGCCGTACCACGACTTGATCGCCTTGCCGAAGCCTACCGAGAAGCGCAGCACCTTCACGCCGCAACGGCGCGCGACCCAGAAGTGTCCGAACTCGTGGAAGGTCACCAGGATGCCCAGGGTGACGATCATCCACCAGGCGGAGCCGAGAATGTTGGTGAAGTCGCTCATGCAATCGCGGTCAGATACTGCCGGCCTTCATCATAAGACAACCCGCCTGAAGGCCCGTTGTTCGGTTCAGGAGGCGCAATGGTTCATCGACCGCGCGGGGCGCGGCTAGTTCCGGCCACGGGTGCCTGGACTGCCGCTCGCCTGTATGCAGGCTACTGCAAAGCAGCTGTCGCAGGGCGGGTTTCAACCCGCCAGCTCATCCACGCAGCGGCGGGTCAAGACCCGCTCTACAATCCGAGCAGGAATTTTCCCAGCACAAAGATCGGCAAGGCCGCGACGATCGAATCCATGCGGTCGAACACACCGCCGTGACCGGGGAACAGCGCGCCGGAATCCTTTACGCCCGCGTGGCGCTTGATCAGGCTTTCGAACAGGTCGCCCACGATCGAGAACAGCACGGTCAGCAGGGCCAGCGCCACGATCGCGGGCAGGCGATCGACCGGCACTTTCAACAGCGCGCCGCCGAAAAACCCGACGATGCCCGCGCACACCAGCGCGCCGTAAACGCCTTCGCGGGTTTTGCCGGGGCTGATCGCGGGTGCGAGCTTCACGCTGCCCCAGCGGCTCCCCGCCGTGTACGCACCGATGTCGGCTGCAAATACGATGCATGCGAAAAACACTACCCACCAATGCCCGTGTCCTGTGTGCGGTTCGGCCATGTCGCCGTGCATCACCACCACGGCGCACCAGGCCGGCACCACCACGAACGCACCGGCCACGAGTTTCAGCAGTGTGTGCATGCGTGTCGTTTCCGCGGCGAAGCGATTGCGGGTGAGCCAGACCAGTGCCAGCAGCCACCACACCAGACCCGCAAGCACGGGCAGCCACCACCACGGCGATTTGCACACGTGCCAGAACAGCGCGAACAGGATCGCGTAACCCAGCAGCAGCACAGCGCGGAGGGGACGGCCATGCGCGCCGGCCATGCGCGTCCATTCCCACATGCCGAGCAGGAAGACCAGCCCCAACAACGTGGCGAACACCGATGCCTTGGTGAGGAAGATCAGCGCGACGATCAGTGGCGCGAGAACGATGGCGGTGATGACACGCTGTTTCAGCATGGGCCGGCTCCGCCCCTAGACCGCGCGTACGGCCGGAACGGGAGCGCAGCCGAAGCGTCGTTCGCGGCGCGCGTAGTCATCGAGGGCACGGTCGAGCTCGGCATCATCCACGTCGGGCCAAAGGGTGTCGGTGAAGTACAGTTCAGTGTACGCGAGTTGCCAGAGCAGGAAATTGCTGATGCGGCGCTCGCCGCCGGTGCGGATGAAAAGATCGGGCGAGGGCAGGTCGGCCAGGCAAAAATAGCGCGCGAGGGTGCTCTCGTCGATCGCCGCGGGGTCGAGTTCGCCCCGTGCCACCGCTTCGGCGGCGCGGCGCGCGGCCTGCACCATGTCCCAGCGGCCGCCGTAGCTGACGCAGATGTTGAGGATCAGCCGCGAATTGGCGGCGGTCCGGATGGCCGCGTTCTGCATGCGTGTGCGCAAGGCCTCCGAGAACGTCGACAACTCACCGACGAAGTGCACGCGCACTTCATTCTTGTGCAGCTCGTCGATTTCCTTGTCGAGCGCTTTCAGGAATAGATCCATCAGCGCGCCGACCTCGGTCTGCGGACGCTTCCAGTTTTCCGAAGAGAACGCAAACAGCGTCAGTACGCCGACGCCATTGCGCAAGCAATAGCCGACGGTGGCGCGCACCGCTTTCTGTCCGGCGCGATGACCGAAGCTGCGCGGCTGCCCGCGGCGGCGCGCCCAGCGCCCGTTGCCGTCCATCACGATCGCGATGTGGCGTGGTACGACGGAGCGGACAGGGCGAGTGGTGGCGGCACTGATCCGCCCGGCCGGCGCGCGCGGAGCCACCGCGGCCGCCTGCACGGTGCTGGCGGTGCCGGCGACCTTCGCGTGCGGCATGTCGGGACCCTGGACTCGCATGGGTGTGCTGGTCAGATCGCCAGCAGTTCCTGTTCCTTGGCCTGCACCGCGGCATCGACTTCCTTGATGAAGCGGTCGGTTAGCTTCTGCATTTCGTCCTGGGCGCGACGGTCGTCGTCTTCACCGATCTGCTTGTCCTTCAGCAGGTTCTTGATCTGCTGCAACCCGTCGCGGCGAATGTTGCGGACCGCCACCTTGGCGTTCTCGCCCGCATGGCCAACATGCTTGGCCAGTTCCTTGCGGCGTTCTTCAGTGAGCGGCGGCAGGTTCAGGCGGATGGTCGTGCCCGCGGTGGTCGGGGTGATGCCGAGATCGGACGCCATGATGGCTTTCTCGACCGCGGCGACGACATTTTTTTCGTACGGCGTGATCGTCAGTGAACGCGAGTCGGAAACGGCCACCGAGGCGACCTGGTTGATCGGTACGTCCGAGCCGTAATAGTTCACCTTGATGCTGTCCACCAGCGCGGTGCTGGCACGGCCGGTGCGCAGGTGCGACAGTTCGTGGCGCAGCGCTTCGATGCTCTTGCCCATGCGATCCTGGGCATCGTTCTTGATGTCGGTCGTGCTCATCGCCGGGTCCCGTCACTTCAATGGAAACGGTTAATTATAATGGCCCCGGCGCATCGGGCGTGGCAATGACCTCGTAGCGCTGTACGGAGTGCGGATTCTTTTTGGGGTGCTTGGGGGTCGCCGTGTGCCATGGAACATCCTGTGATCAAGGCCAGGGTGAAGAGAGTCGCTGCGGCAGCAGCCGTTCTTGCTGACATGGTCTCGAGTCTCCACTCAGACGTGGGTTGCGTGCTGCAGCCATTCCCCCGCGCGCGCACTCAACGCACGCGAGGATAGCATTCTCGCTTTTGAGGCAAACGGAACTGGGTCGCGTGATGGGCCAGCGTCCCGATTGGGCCGTGGCCGAGTACGACGCTGCGCTGCCGGCGACGGTTCAGCCCGGGCCGCCGACCAGCGTGCCGATGGACTCGCCCTTGAGGATACGCATCAAGTTGCCCGGACGGGTCATGTCGTAGATGCGCAGCGGCAGGCCATGGTCGCGGCACAGCGCGATCGCGGCGGTGTCCATCACTTTGAGGTTCTGCGCGATCACTTCTTCGTAGCTGACGTGCTCGAAACGCTTGGCGTCTTTTTTCTTCTTCGGGTCGGCGCTGTATACGCCATCCACCTTGGTGGCTTTCAGCAGCAGGTCGGCGCCCACTTCAATCGCGCGCAGCGCGGCGGCGGAATCAGTGGTGAAGAACGGATTGCCGATGCCGCCTGCAAACAACACGATGCGGCCTTTTTCCAGATGCCGGATCGCGCGGCGGCGGATGAAATCCTCGCACACGTCGTGGATTTGGATCGCGCTCATCACGCGCGCAAAGCCGCCGCGTTTTTCCACCGCATCCTGCATCGCCAACGCATTCATCACGGTGGCCAGCATGCCCATGTGGTCGCCAGTCACGCGGTCCATACCGGCTTCGGCGAGACCCGCGCCGCGGAAGATATTGCCGCCGCCGATCACCACGCCGATTTCGACGCCGAGTTTGCGCACTTCCAGTATTTCATCGGCCATCCGGCCGATGACTTCGGGATCGATGCCGTAATCGCTGGCCCCCATCAGCGCCTCGCCGGAGAGTTTCAGCAGGATGCGCTGGTACTTCGGCGTCGGCTTCGGCTTGGCGGCCATGCGGGGCGTCCGTGGGAAAGATTGCGGCGATTGTAGCGGGCTCCTCGGCAAGGCGGAGCCTTGAAACAGGCTCCGCCGGGCGAGCAACGGCGTCACGCGTGATCAGGTGCCGTCATCGGCGTGCAGCGTCAGTTCTGCTTTTTGCCTGGCTGAAGCTGCGTTCCATTTGCGCATGTAGTCGGCCTGCTTGGCTGTGATGTCCGCTTCGTGTGACTGGTACCACGCGTCGGCGCCTGGAGTGGTCTGGACGAAATTGGTTTCCTGTTGCCATTGCGCGAAATCCTTTGACTGGATGTTGTATTTCGCACTCGCATCCTTGTGGATGGGCAACAGCGAGAAACGGGCCTTCCATGCGCCCATGCGCGGACTGACCAGCACGTAGTAGGTCTTGCCAGCCTGCAGGTCGGCGTTCATGAAATCGGCGTTTTCGCCAATCACCATGAAAAGACGCTGTCCGGGGCTGGCCAGAAATCCGATCTTGGTCTTGGCCGACACGATGCCGATGAATTCATTGGCGCCGTTCGAAGTGTCGTACACGGACGCCTGGACGCCGCCGCCATACCGCGACGGCCGCATGAAAACCACCAATGCCTTGTCGGGCGTGGGCTGTGGCACCACGCTGGTTTTGGTCATGTAGGACGAAGTGGCCACGCAACCGCCCAACAGTGCCAGCGGGAGCAGCAATGCGACGAACGCAATCAAGCGCTTCATGGATTCCCCTTTGAGAAGTGTGCGCATCGTTATCGATGCGCCGGGAATCCTAGCAGTAGGTTGGGCTGACCCCGGACTTGATCCGGGGGAAGCCCAACCTACATCGGCATCCATCTTGTGTGATACATGAAAAAGCCGCGGGCTTGCCGCGGCTTTTGGGGGTCCACCAGCGGGCGCAATGCTTACGCCAGCCCAGCCTGCTTCATCACCTCGGCCGCGTAATCTTCGACCACCTTCTCGATGCCTTCGCCGACCGCGATGCGGTGGAACGACAGCACCTTGGCCTTGGCTTTCGCCAGCGCGTCGCCGACGGTGACGTTGGTGTCGAGCACGAACGGCTGGCCGGTCAGCGAGATTTCGTTGAGCGTCTTCTTGATCTTGCCGCCAATCATCTTTTCCTGGATCTCTGCCGGCTTCTGCTTGTCCTTGTCGCTCATCTGCGCCAGCGAGATTTCCTTTTCCTTGGCGACGAATTCGGCCGGCACGTTTTCCGGCGCGACGTATTGCGGGTTCATTGCGGCGATGTGCATCGCCACGCCACGCGCGAGTTCCGCGTCACCGCCTTGCAGTGCGACCAGCACGCCGATGCGGCCGCCGTGCACGTAGGCACCGAGGTTGGGCGCGCCGTCGATGCGCACCAGACGCCGCACCTGCACGTTCTCGCCGACCTTGGCGACCAGCCACTGGCGGCCCTCCTCGACGGTCGGGCCGTAGGAGGTCTTGGCGGCCTTCAGTGCCTCGGCGTCTTTCGCGCCGCTCTTGAGCGCGGCCTGCGCCACTTCATCGGCGAACTTCAGGAAGTTCTCGTCCTTGGCGACAAAGTCGGTTTCCGAATTGATTTCGACCAGCACGCCGTTGCCGCTGTCCTGCGCCAGCGCGATGCGGCCTTCGGCGGCCACGCGGTCGGCCTTCTTGTCGGCTTTAGCCAGCCCCTGCTTGCGCAGCCATTCGATCGACGCTTCGACGTCGCCATTGTTCTGGGTGAGCGCCTTCTTGCACTCCATCATGCCGGCGCCGGAGCGCTCGCGCAGTTCCTTGACCATCGCGGCGGTGATTTCCATGTTGCTACCTCGTCAGCTTGGATGCGCCAGCGCAGCGCAAGCGCAAAAAAAGAAAATTGGTCGTCGCGCAGCAGGCGCGACGTCCCTGGAGTCGTCCGTGGACGAACCGGAGTGCCACCAGAACTGAACTTGCGGGAACGCGGCAAGAGTTGGGGTCTTGCCGCGTCGAATACAACACCAACCCGGCGCTGCGTGCGCTTACTTCGCCGCGTCTTCGTCGGTGGCTTCGTTCTCGGCGACTTCGGCTTGCGCACGTTCCAGGCCGGCCTTGTCGTCGTTGCCCGGCGGCGGCACGTTGGCGACGTGGGCAGCGGGTTTTGGCGCGGCCTTCTTCGGCGCAGGGCGGCGGCTCGGCTTGCGGCCTTCGTCGTCCTTGGCAACCGGGTTGCCCTCGGCGTCGAGTTCGACGAACTCGTTGTCGTCGCCGCGGGCCTGGATCGGCGCGGCGGCCTTGCCTTCCAGCACGGCGTCGGCAGCGGCGCGCGCGTACAACTGCACTGCGCGGATCGCGTCGTCGTTGCCCGGAATGGCGTAATCGACCAGCGACGGGTCGTAGTTGGTGTCGACCACCGCGACCACCGGGATGCCGAGCTTCCTGGCTTCCAGCACGGCGATGTTTTCGTGGCCGATGTCGATCACGAACAGCGCGTCCGGCAGGTGCTTCATGTCCTTGATGCCGCCCAGCGACTTCTCGAGCTTGTCGCGCTCGCGCCGCAGCGTCATGACTTCGTGCTTGACCAGTTTTTCGAAGGTGCCGTCGGTTTCGGCGGCTTCGAGTTCCTTGAGGCGCGCCACGGATTGTTTCACGGTACGGAAGTTGGTGAGCATGCCGCCCAGCCAGCGCGCATTGACGTACGGCATGCCGCAGCGTTGGGCCTCTTCGCCCATCGCTTCGCGCGCCGAGCGCTTGGTGCCGACGAACAGCACGGTGCGGCGCTTCTGCGCCAGACCGGACAGGTAATTCATCGCGTCGGTGAACTTCGGCACCGTCGCTTCGAGGTTGATGATGTGGATCCTGCCGCGCGCGCCGAAGATGTACGGCGCCATCTTGGGATTCCAGTAGCGCGTCTGGTGGCCGAAATGCACGCCGGCTTCCAGCATCTGGCGCATGGTGACTTGAGGCATTGATGTGACTCCTGAAAGGGAACCCGCCTCGCTTTCGCGAGCAGCGCGGCCGTCAAGGACGGCATTGGGCGCAACAGGTTCCGGGGTTGGGCTTCCGCAGGCCCCGCGGCAACGACCTTCTCGCGAAGGACCCCGGTGCCGGTGCATCACGATGGATGCAGGTCTGCGTGTGGATTCGCCGGTGACGCCCGGCGTGGGCGGTTTTACCTTGGAACAGCCGAGCAATTGTACGCAAGGAAGGCGTCCGGAGCAACAGGCGCTGCAGGCTGGGCGCGGATGGTGGATAATTACAGCCTATGCCCGTCATCCCCAAGACCCCCGAAGAACTCGAAGGCATGCGCGTTGCCGGCCGGCTGGCGGCCGAGGTGCTGGCCCTGCTCAAGGACCACATCAAGCCCGGTGTCACCACCGAGCAGATCGACCAGATCGCCTACGACCACATTGTCAACGTGCAGCACGCGATTCCGGCCAACGTGGGCTATCGCGGGTTTCCCAAGACGTTGTGCACCTCGGTCAACCACGTGATCTGTCACGGCATTCCCAGCCCCGGCAAGGTGCTGAAGGAAGGCGACATCATCAATTGCGACGTCACCGTGATCAAGGACGGGTGGCACGGCGACACCTCGCGCATGTATTTCGCGGGCGAACCGTCGGTGCTGGCCAAACGCCTGGTCGACACCACTTACGAGGCGATGATGCTGGGCATCGGCCAGGTCAAGCCCGGCGCGACACTGGGCGACATCGGCCATGCGATCCAGCAGCACGCGGAAGCGGCTGGGTATTCCGTGGTGCGCGAGTACTGCGGACACGGCATCGGCCGCATCTATCACGACGAACCGCAGGTGCTGCACTACGGGCATGCGGGCGAAGGCATGCGGCTGGAAAAGGGCATGACGTTTACCGTCGAGCCCATGATCAATGCCGGCAAGCGCAACACCCGCCAGATGCCGGACGGCTGGACGGTCGTCACCAAGGATCATTCGCTCTCCGCGCAATGGGAGCACACGGTCGCGGTCACCGATGACGGGTATGAGTTGCTGACGGCTTGGCCAGACGCGTAGCTTTTGCGATTGTCCCTGATCGCCGCGCCCCCTGCGCTCTTGTTGACCCGACATTCCCGGGCATGGGCGTCCAACTCGGCCATCCATGGCCTGACTTTTCACAAAAGCCGCTTCGAATGGGACATCGGTGACTGCCTCCCAGACGCCCCGAACGCCGCCACGCACAAATGGTGCGGGTACCGAACTGCCACCGCTGCCGCGCCTGCCGGCGGCACTCCCGCGTAGCGGCGTGTCGCGCGATGCGCGCGCCGCGCTCCGACAGTTGCTGGATGATCACGCGCGCGCGTTGACAGCCGCCTTTCGGCAGGGCGCCAGTGCCGAGCTGCTTGCGCATGCCCGTGCGGATGTCGTGAGCGCGGTGTGTGGACACGTCTGGTCGGCGTGCGTGGGCGACACCGGGGACGCCGCGCTGTTCGCGATTGGCGGCTTCGGGCATGGCGTACTGTTTCCGTTCTCCGACATCGACCTGCTGGTGCTGCACGACGCCGATCCCGAGCCCTCGCTGATGCGCGCACTGGAGGCGTTCTTCGGCTGCCTGTGGGATGTCGGTCTGAAGCCGGGACAGGCCGTGCGCACGCTCACGCAATGCCGCGAGCTCGCGGCGGCGGACGTGAGCGTGTTCACGAGCCTGCTGGACGCGCGCCGGTTGGCCGGGGCCGAGCGCTTCGTGCAAACGTTGCGCGCGCTCATCGACGATCCCGCGCTGTGGCCGCCCGATGCGTACCTTGCCGCCAAGCTCGACGAACGCGCGCGGCGCCACGCGCGCTTCGACGACACCACCCACAACCTGGAGCCCGATCTCAAGGACGGCCCGGGTGGTTTGCGCAATCTCGACCTGATCCGCTGGCTCGGGAAACGCCTGATCGGCACACCTGATCTTGATGGCCTGGTGGCTGCCCACTTGCTGGAGGCGAGCGAACGCGACGCGCTGCGCGACGCCCGCGCGGTACTGCGCCGAATCCGCTATGGCCTGCACCTGGAAGCTGGCCGCGCCGAAGAACGCTTGTTGTTCGACTGGCAGCGCGCGCTGGCGGCAAGGCTGGGCTACGAGGATGTCAATACCGCCGGCAACGCTGCGGTCGAACGTTTCATGCAGGACTATTTTCGTGCCGCCGGGGTGGCCGAGCGCCTGTTGACCCAGTTGCTCGAACGCCTGCACGAGCACCTGCATCCATTGCCGCCGCCGCGTAACCTTGACGAGCACTTCGTGATGCGCGGCAAGCGCCTTGAACTGCGCGATATCGGATGGTTGCTGGCGGCACCCGAAGGCTTGATCGAGGTATTCATCAAGCGCTACGAGGTCCTGGACTGCGCGGGCATCACCGCCGCCACGATGCGCGCGGTGGAACATGCGCTGGTGGCCCACGGCACCATGCTGTCGCGTGATCCTGCCGTGCTCGCCGCATTCCTGGGGCTGCTGCGGCGTGGTGCGGCTGCGGTACGCGTGCTCGAAGCGCTCAATCGGCACGGTGTGCTGGCAGCGATCCTGCCTTCGTTCGCGCGTGTCGTCGGACGCATGCAGTACGACCTGTTCCATGTGTACACCGTGGACGAACACACGCTGCGTGTGCTGCGCAACATTGCGCGCTACGCGTCGCCGGAAGCGCGTGCGGCGTTGCCGTTGGCATGTGATGCCTTTGCGCGTCTCGCGAAGCCGGAAATTCTGCTGCTCGCGGGGTTGTTTCATGACATCGCCAAGGGCCGCGGTGGCGACCATTCCGTACTCGGCGAAACCGAGGCGCGCGCGTTCTGCCGCAACCTGGGTCTCGGCGAAGACGATACCGAGGAAGTCGCGTGGCTGGTGCGCTGGCACCTCATGATGAGCGTGACCGCGCAGCGACAGGACATTGCGGATCCAGAAGTCGTGCATCGTTTCGCAGTGCAGGTCGGCGACTGGGATCGGCTGGACATGCTGTATCTGCTGACGATCGCCGACATCACCGGCACCAGCCCGAAGCTGTGGAATTCGTGGAAAGACCGGTTGCTGGCGGACTTGTATGTGTCCGCCCGCTACGTACTGCGTCGCGATCTGGAACGGCCGGCGCGGGCCGAGGTGCGCGTGGGCGAGGTGCGCGAGCGCACGCTGGCGCTGCTCGCTGAAAAGGGCGTGGATCGCGCCGCGGCGGCGGCCATTCTGGATGCTTTCCCTGACGCCGCGTTGCTGCGCCAGCGGCCGGAGTTGCTGGCGTGGCAGGTGAACGCGGTGCTGTCTTCGGGCGGCACCTCGACGGTGGTTGTGGTGCGCCCACCGGACGTGCGCGGGGGCACCGAGCTGTTCGTGTGCACACCTGATCGCGATGGCGTCTTCGCCGCGGTGGCGGCGACGCTCGATCGCCTCCGGCTGGACGTTGTCGCGGCGCGCGTGATGTCTTCCCGCGATGGGCGCGCCCTGGATACTTTCACGGTGCTGGAAGCGGGTGCGCAGGCGCCGGTGCCAGTGGAGCGCGCCGCCGATTTGCAGGGCGCGCTGGAACGCGTGCTGGGCGCACCAGTGCTGCGCACGCAGCCGGCGCACCGCGGGCTCACCCGCCGGTTGCGCCATTTTCAACGCCCGCCCCGCATCGACTTCCATGGCGGTGACGGGCAGCCATTGACCCGCCTTGCGCTGGTCTGCAGCGACCGTCCCGGGCTGCTGGTGGCCATCGCGCAGGCATTCCTCGATGCCAGGGTGCGTGTGCACGACGCGCGCATCGCGACCTTTGGCGACCAGGTGGAAGACTTTTTCGAATTGAGCGACAGTCATGACGCGCCGCTGGGCGAAGCGCGGCAGCAGTCGCTGCGTGAAGCGTTGCAGCGCCGCCTCGCGCCGGGCAGCATGACGGTTGGCCCGGAGCCCTGACATGCATGAACTGGAAACCCTGATCGACGCCGCGTGGGAAAGGCGCGCCTCGCTCGGTGCGGCTGACGCAGGCAAGTTGCGCACGCCGCTCGATCAGGTCATGGATGCACTTGAAGCGGGCGCCTTGCGCGTGGCGGAGCCCGACGGGCAGGGCGGCTGGCGCGTCAACCAATGGGTAAAGCGCGCGATTCTGTTGTACTTCCGCGCGCACGGCGCACGGGTGATGGATGGCGGCCCGATGGCCGCGTTCGACAAGGTGCCGCTGCGTTTCGCCGATGCCGATGAAGCGGCCTTCCGCACTGCCGGTGCACGCGTGGTGCCGGGTGCGCTGGTGCGCCGCGGCGCGTTCATCGGGAAAGACGCCGTGTTGATGCCGAGTTATGTCAATGTCGGTGCGCACGTCGGCCCGGGCGCGATGATCGACACGTGGGCCACGGTCGGTTCCTGCGCGCAGATCGGCGCGCGCGTGCACTTGTCGGGTGGCGTCGGGATCGGCGGCGTGCTGGAACCGCTGCAGGCCAGCCCCACGATCATTGAAGACGATTGCTTCATCGGTGCGCGTTCGGAAGTCGTGGAAGGCGTGGTGGTAGAACGTGGCAGCGTGCTCGGCATGGGCGTCTATCTCGGTCAATCCACCCGTATCTATGATCGCGCCACCAAGACGGTCACCTACGGGCGGGTGCCGGCCGGCAGCGTGGTGGTATCGGGAACATTGCCAGCCGCGGATGGTTCGCACAGCCTGTACACGGCGATCATCGTCAAGCGCGTGGATGAGAAGACGCGCGCCAAGACTTCGATCAATGAGTTGCTGAGGGCATGAAAGCGAAGAGCCTGTGTCCGCGAATGAACGCCAATAAACGCGAATAAAAGCCGAATCAGGGAAAATCGTGGCTCTGCATTCGCGTTCATTTGCGGACTGAATGCGTTTTGATACGGAAGAAGGCGATGACCAACGTTGTTCTATACGGCTTGCCCACCTGCGACACCTGCCGCAAGGCGCGCAACTGGTTGGATCGTTTCGGCGTCGCGTACACGTTCGTTGACTATCGTGCGAGCCCTGTTCCGGCGGCGATGCTGAAGGTTTGGGCGCGGCAACTCGGCGGCTGGGAAAAGCTGGTCAACAAGGCCTCGACGACCTGGCGCAACCTGCTTCCGCAACGCAAGGACCCATCCAGTGATCCGGAATGGACCTTGCTGCTGAAGGAATATCCCGCGCTGATCAAACGGCCCGTGGTGATGCACGGCAGCGGCGAAGTCAGCGTGGGCTTCAGCGACAACGCTTTCAAGAAGCTGTTCGGCAAGTAGTCCCGGCATGACCGAACCCAACGTCCATCGCTATCTCAAGAACCTGCGCGTCGAGCGCGACAACGAGGCCTTGTACGCGCGCCTCGCCGCGGTGGCTTCCGATCCGCGCCTCGCGCGCGCGTATCGGCGCATCGCCGACGGCGAGCGCGCCAACGCGGCGTTCTGGGAATCGCGCCTGCGCGACATTGGCGCCGAAGTTCCCGCGCCGCATCCGCGCACGCGCGTGCGCGTGCTGGGTGCGTTGGCAAAGTGGTTCGGCACAGGGTTCGTGATGCCGACCGTGGTGCGGCTGGAACACGCCGATCACCTGGAAACGCCGGTCGATCGCACGGGTCATCGTGATCACTTTGTTCCGGCTGATGGCCGCGCGCGCGCGCATCGGTATCGCGCCGCGGGCGGGAACACCTTGCGCGCTTCGGTGCTGGGCGCGAACGACGGGCTGGTGTCCAACGTCAGCCTGGTGATGGGCATGGCCGGCGCGGCGACCGGCAATCACGCGGTACTGCTGGCGGGTCTTGCGGGACTGGTCGCGGGCGCGTGTTCGATGGCGCTCGGCGAATGGTTATCGGTGAACAGTTCGCGCGAGTTCTACCAGGCGCAGATCACCGAACGCGCCGAGCGGCTGGCGGTCGCGCCCGAGGAAGGCGTGCGCCACATCGCCGGCATTTACCGCGACAAGGGGCTCGAACGCGCCAAGGCCAGGCATCTGGCCGAACACCTCGCGGAAACGCCACGCACTGCACTGGACACTGTGGTGCGCGAAGACCTGGGCGTCGATCCGTCGGAACTTGGCGGCTCGGCGTGGAGTGCGGCCATTTCATCCTTCTGTTTCTTCGCCTTCGGCGCAATCTTTCCGGTGGCACCGTACTTTTTCCTCGGCGGCCACGCGGCGATGTTCGCGAGCATGGGCACCACGTTTATCGGACTATGCCTGATCGCGGTCGGCACCTCGTTGTTCACCGGGCGCAACCTCGCGTTCTCGATAGCGCGCCAGTTCGTGATCACAGCCGTGGCGGCTGCGATCACGTTCGGGGTCGGGCACGTGCTTGGCACTGTGATCACCGGCTGATCCACGCGTTGCTATGCTGCGCGTCGTTTGTGGCAGCCGAGTGCACCATGTCCGAAGTCTTTGATCTCACCTGCGAGTTGATCCGCCGCCGCTCATTGACGCCGGACGATGCGGGTTGCATGGCATTGATCAGGGCGCGGCTGGAACGCATCGGCTTTCGATGCGAACCCCTTCGTTACGGCGATGTCGCCAACCTGTGGGCGACGCATGGGCAGGGTGACCCGGTGCTCGCGTTCCTCGGTCATGTCGATGTGGTGCCGAGCGGCCCGGAGCAGGAATGGGCTTCGCCGCCGTTCGAGCCCGCGGTGCGCGACGGCAAGTTGTACGGACGCGGCGCGGCGGACATGAAATCGGGCGTCGCGGCGATGGTGGTCGCGCTGGAGCAGTTTGTTGCTGCGCATCCGGACCATCCAGGAACGGTCGCGCTGCTGCTGACCAGCGACGAGGAAGGCTCGACCAATCTCGACGGCGTGCGCAGGGTTGCACAGCATTTTCGCGAAACCGGGCAGCGCATCGACTGGTGCGTGGTGGGCGAGCCGTCATCGAAGGAAAAGCTGGGCGACCTGATTCGCGTCGGCCGCCGCGGGTCGCTGTCGTTTCGGCTTACTGTGCATGGAATCCAGGGCCACGTCGCCTATCCCGATCTTGCGAAAAATCCCATCCACGCGCTCGCGCCCTCACTGGTGGAACTTGCAGCAACGCTTTGGGACGATGGCAACTCGGATTTCCCGCCGACGACGTTCCAGGTTTCCAATATCCACGGTGGTACCGGCGCGTTGAACGTGATTCCGGGCAGTGTGGTTGTCGATGGAAATTTTCGCTTCGGCACGGCGAGCAGCGCGGCATCGCTGCGCGAACGCACAGAAGCGATATTGAAAATACACGCCCTGGATTACGCGATCGAATGGAATCTTTCCGGCGAATCGTTTCACTCGCCGGAGGGTGGCAAATTGCGCGAAGTGGTCATCGAGGTGTGCCGCGATTTGTGCGGCATCGAACCCGAAGCCAGCACCGGCGGCGGCACGTCGGACGGCCGCTTCGTCGCGCCACTCGGCGCCGAGGTCGTCGAGATCGGCCCGGTCAACGCGACCATCCACAAGATCGACGAGTGCGTTGCACTGGACGATCTTGAGCGCCTGTCGGCGATTCATTTCGCCATCGCGGAGCGGGTGCTCGGCCGATGAACCCGCTTCAGGCGGCGGCTTTTGCGCGCTTGAGCAAACCTTTTGCAAGAAACAACTCGACGCGCTCGAACGGGATGCGATCGCCGGCGTCGCCGCCGTAATAGGCCTCGACGATATTGCCGTCTTCGTCGATCAGGAAATCGGCGGGCATCAGGTTGGTGGTGTTGAGGCCGGCCAGTCCGACGATCCGCAAACCCTTCAGCAGCGTCGGGATCCGGGTCAGGACGCCTTTCCACTTGCGCCAGAACGAGCGCTCGATGCCATACGCTTCGTGCGCACTGGAAGTCGGATCGGCGATCACGACGAAGGGCCGTGGCTTGCGCGCCACGAAGCGTCGTACCTGGTCGGGCGTCGAGGTGAATACCGCAACGATGTCCAGCCCCAGTGCCGAAAGGCTGGCGTGATGGTGGGTCAATTCGTAGATGCGGAAGTTGCAGAACGGGCAAGCGGCGTCGCGAAAAAAGCACAACAGCGTGCGGCGGCCGTTTGCGCCGCCAATGGCAACGGATTTCCCGTGGATGTCCTTCAGCACCAGTGAGGGTGCTGTGGCGGGTGATTTCAAGCGCATGTTGTTCCCCTGTTGGTGCGCCGCCTTTCATGGCAGCCGAGTCGATCGGAGCGAACCCTGATCGCGGCGCGAGCGTATCGAGCCCAACCACGTAATTGCATATAAATATGTGCAAAGTCTGCAATATCGGCTGTGATGAGTATGCGAAGCAGCGAACTTGGGCACCCCCAAGATCGTTGTCCAAGTAGCCCTGGTTCCGAAGCCGGCCCGGTTACCGGAGATTCGCTAATCGCGGTTGGTTGTCGCAAACACGGCGAACATCCCGGCGTACGCTTTCACCATGAACGCGGGCGCACCGTAGTAGTTGCCGTCCACGTAGATTTGCGAGAGCGTGCCGTCGAGGTACAGTGCGTCGCGGCAGCCGAGCTTGTCTCGGAACAATCTTGCGAAGGTGTGGAAGTTCACGGGCCCAGTGCTGACCGCGAAGACGACGGTGTCAGGCTGCGGCGCGCATACGCCGCTGCGCCATTTCATGCTGTCCGATGTAGCGTCGAATTCAGGGTTGAGCTTGCCGTCGATCACCAGCATCGGCCCCGATTGCGTTGCGACGCGGGGTTGCGCATGCGCGGCGGCGTAGGCCGCGGTGGTTTGCACCGAGGCACGCCCTTTTGCGTCAATCGCGAACACGCCGTTCGGCAACAACGAAAAATTGCCGGCCGCGGGGTTGCCGTGAGCGGTGTTGAGCGCCTTGATGGTCTTGCCGTTTTCGACGTAGAGGCCAAGCGGTTCGCCGTGTGCGTCGTAGATGCCGGCATTCGCTGCGAACAGCAGGGTGCGTCCGTGCGCGGTGCCCCATGCCTGCAGCGCGTGGATGCTGCCGAAGGGCTGTCCGGTTTCGGGATCGCGCCAGTGCAGCCCGAGGTCGGCTTTCGCGAGCTCGAGGGTCACGACCCGGAAATGGATGTTGTCGAGCGCGACGTCGTGGCTGGCGATGCCGTGCGACGCTTGCGTGCACGCGGCAGGCAGCACGATGGCGATCAGTGCCGCCAGTCCGCAGGCCAGCCGTCTGCGTGTACCCCGGGAAAAACGTTTGCGAGTCATGCGGTGATGGTCGCCGGAATGCGTACGGTGGCGCAAGACCGCTTCGCCGCAATGTTCATGACAATGCCGGCCGCGACGTCAGTTTGCGGGCAACAAGGTCAGATGGTATTTCGCAGCACTCGGCAACAACGGCGCCGGTTTGCCGTGCACCCACGCTTCGTGGCCCTTGCCGAACCATGGCGAGAGCGGATTGTCGGATTGCCCGGCCGGCATCTCCAGGATGCCGTGCGCTTCGTCGCCGGGTTGCACGTCCAGGCGCATGGACGCGCCGAATGCCGGGTGCAGCACGCGCGGCATGTTGTTGTCGCCCGCCAACTCGTCGTGCGGCATGTCGAAGAATCGCGCCAGCCATTCAGGCAATGCCACCGACAAGGGATTGTCGATTTTCGCGGTGTTCTTTTTGCCCCATGTCTTGTCCGCGAGCGGGCCGGGCAATGCCGCCAGTTCCTGGGCCACCTGTTTGGCGGAGTCGACAAGCAGCGCGTTCCAATCCTTGTATTTCGGATCGAGCAGCCACGCGGGCTTTTGCTCCACCAGCGTCCACACCGCGTACTCGCCGACTTGGGGCGATGGCCATTTGAAGTCGTCCCACTTTTCCGTCGCGCGTGCGGTGAAGGGCGCCAATACGTTTTCGCGCGTCTTCTCGCGGAACAGCCGCACGATGCGATAGCCGACGCTGTTGGTGGCGGCGCGTGCCTGCCAGTCCTGCACGTATGGCTTCAATGACTCAAGTCGAGTGCAGGATGCAGTCGTCCCGGCCGGCACAGGGATGTGCGACGAGCCAGGATCGCTTTGATCACAATGCGACGTATCGAGTACGCCGAGCAGAAGCTTCTGCCAGCGAGCCAGGAACAGCGCCCGGTTATCGAGTTGGATGTCCAGCATGTCGGATGCGGTGAAGTGATCGCGCGCCTGCAAGTCGTCGCGCACTTGTTGTGCGCGCGCGCCAAGGTCGTAGCCGCCGTCGCCGATCAATGCCAGCGCGTCGCCTGAGACGATGCGCTGGTTGGCGGTCCAGATGCGCGACCCAGGCGGGTTCATGATGGCCGGGTCTTGCGGGCTTGTGGCATAGCCGATCCAGCCGGTGCCGGGCTTCGACCAGTCGGCCGGTGCGGCAGGGTCGAAACCCGCACGCACCGGAATCACGCTGCCGGCGATGCTCCAGCCGATGTTGCCATGCGCGTCCGCGACCACGAGGTTCTGCGGCGGAATACCGATGGTGGGCGCCAGCGCGAGCGCTTGGTCCACCGTGTCCGTGGTTTCGAGCTTCATCAGGTTGAGATTGACCGCGCGCGGGTCCTGCGCGGTCCACGCCAGCGCCAGTGGCGTGCCATCCGGCGCCTTGGCCATGATCGGGCCCCAGAGGGTGTCCTCGACGGTCACGTGTGCGTCGGGCGCGCCCTTCACGTGGATGGTTTCATCGTGTTGCTTGATCGTTGCCCAGCCGCTCGGTGTCTTGTATTGCGAAGGATTTGCGGGATTGCGGATCACGCGCACCCAGTCCATCCAGTCGCCCGAGCTGTTGGTAAAGCCCCACGCGACATGGCCGTTGCTGCCGATCACCATTGCCGGCGCACCGGGCAGGGTGACGCCATTCAAATCGATCATGCGCTGCGGGTCGGCCGGATCGGGATAACGCAGCTGCGCGCGATACCAGATGTTCGGGACGCGCAAGCTCAGGTGCGGATCGTTGGCGAGGATCGCGCCGCCACCGGTCAGCGCACCGCCGACCGCGGAACCGTTGCTGCCGATCCCGGTGTTGGCCTGGCTGGTCAGCGCGACGGCACGCGCGCCGCGCGCGAACGCGATTTTTTGCAGCGGCGAAGTGCGAAGGTCATATACCGAGGCATCCGGCACCGGTACCGGATGCGTGGGGCCGCCCTGCATCGGCGCTTCCCAGCGCGGTGAGGGTGCCAGCAGGAAATCCGTCAGCGCTTTCGGCAGCACCGCGCGCATACGTGCGATGTCCAGTTCGCGCGGGTTGTTGCCGTCCTGATTGAGGTCGAAGAACATCGCGTCGATGGTCAGGATGGTGTCGGCATCCGTCCACGGCTGCGGTTTCACGCCCAACAGAAGGTATTCCCAGGGGCGCACGGAAAGATGTGCCAGCCCGGCGTTGACGCCGGCCGTATAGGCGGCCATGAACTTGCGCTTGCCCGGGGCCATCAGCGCGAGTTTGTGCTCCGCCAGCGCACGGAAGCGGTGCAGCCGGTGGTTCTCGTCGACGGGCAGCGCCTTGGGGCCGACCAGCGCGGCCAGCTCGCCCGCCGCGTCGCGGCGTTGTAAATCCATCTGGAAAAATCGTTCCTGCCCGTGCACATAGCCGAGCGCGTACGCGAGGTCGCGGCGGTTCTGCGCGGTGATGGTGGGGATGCCCTCGGCGTCGCGCACAATGGTCACTGGCGCCGACAAATCCTTCAGCGTGATATTGCCGTTGGTCTGCGGGCGGCTGCCAGCGAGCAGGCGCCAGCCGATCGCCAGCACGATGACGACGATCACGATCAGCGCAAGGGCGACGCGTCGAAACCAGCGCATGGGATGATCCTTTGGCAATCGTGCCATTGTGCCGTTTGCCCGCGCGCTCGCCAAGCGCGATAACCCGTTGCGAATGTGCTGCGGGACTTCTGATTCTGCTCGTCATCCCGGAATCGCGTAGCGATATCCGGGACCCAGTGACTTGGGACGTCCATGCCTTGCCATAAAGGCGCTGGGTTCCCGCTTGCGCGGGAATGACGGCAACGCAGTTGCGCGAACTTTCTCAGGGCACGATGCCCGTCCAAGCATCCGTCGAGAACTTGGATGCGGCAAGCGCTTGCGCCCGCTCGAGTTCCGCATCTTCCAGTTTGCCGAAGCCGAGCCCGTGCAAGCGGCGGAAGGTCGCGATCATGCGCTCGATGATTTCCGCGCGCGGCAAGCCGGTCTGGCTGCGCAACGGATCGACACGCTTGGCCGCGCTTTCGGTCGCCTTGTCGGACAGTTTTTCGCGTCCGATCCTCAGGATCTCGAGCATCTTGCTGGTGTCGATGTCGTAGGCCATGGTGACATGATGCAGCACCGCCCCGCCGCGGCGGGTTTGCGCGGCGCCCGCGATCTTGCCGGCGGGCGAGGTGATGTCGTTGAGCGGCTGGTACCACGCGTCGATGCCGAGCCCTTGCAAAGCTTCGATCACCCATGAGTCCATGAATTCGTAGGACTCCTGGAAGCTCATCCCGGCGACCAGCGATTCCGGCGCGTACAGCGAATAGGTGATGGTGTTGCCCGGTTCGATGAACATCGCACCGCCGCCACTGATGCGGCGCACGACTTCGATGCCGTGCCGTTCCGCGGCGCGGGCATCCACCTCATTGCGCAGCGACTGGAAGCGCCCGATGACGACGCACGACGCCGACCATTCCCACACGCGCAAAGTGGGCGGCCGGCGACGCCCAGCGACTTCGTCGGTCAGCACTTCGTCCAACGCCATGTGCAACGCGGGTGGTTGCGGCGCCGTGTGTACCAGCCGCCACTTGTAGTCCCCCCAGTTCGTGCGCTTCACGCGGGCGACTCCAGTGCGCGTTGCACCGCCACCGCGATGGCTTCGGGCGAGACGCCGTACATGCGCACGCTCGGCCCGAGCGCGGCTTGAATGACCGCCGCGTGGTGCGTGTTGCCGGCCTCGGTCGCCAAGCCTTCCAACGCCACGTCGATCAACGTGAGCGCGGAATCGGGCTCCAGGAAAAAATCCCCGCTGATCCGCACGCGGGTCAGCTTGCCGTTGCGTACTTCGAGATCCGCCACCACCAGCTTGCCGCCGGGCATCTTGTATTCGCCATGCATCGCGCAAGCTTAGGGACGGAGCACATCAAGTTGCAACTTGACGCAGGCGCAGGGACGGAGGGCATCAAGTTGCAACTTGATGCCGCGCAGGCGTTCGGGGTTACCAGTGGCGGCCGTCAAACCGGCTTTGGCCCACTCTGATCGACAAACCGACGGTGCCGGACGGGTGTTCGCAGTCGCCGAGGTTCTTGGTCATGTTGACCGTGGCGGCCTGATAGTTGCCGCTCACGTGGTTGCCGGCCATCACGCCCATGCTGGCGCTGCCGTGCACTTGCGGCTGGTTGTAGGTGGCATCGTCGCAGCGTTGCGCGGCGGCGACGCGCTCATCACCGGCAGGCGCTGCGGGGCCGCTGTGGTCGCCGTAATACACGCCCGGCGGGCTGGTCGGGTTGCCGTAGCGGTCGGTCGCGGAATGGCTTGCCGGATGGCTGGCGGCGGTGCTCGCGGCGACGGGCATGTCGCTGGGCGGCAATTGCAGATTCAGAGGTGGCTTGCTGGTCTGCGCCGACGCTGCGCCGGCCATGAGGCAGGCAGCAAGCAAGGCGGCATTGCGTATCGCATTCATGGCGAAACTCCGATGGGCACCATCTTCAACGCGTCAGGGCAGGCGGCCGTGCACACGAAGTTGGATTCCGTGGAGCGGTGCGAGTTCCCACCCGATTGTAAACCTCGCCACTCCAGCAATGCGGGCCCGGTCAGACCGTCGTCTCGAGCCGGTCCACCCGTCGCAGTCCGCGCGGCAACAAGCCGCCGCGTTGTGCGCGGTTGCCGCCGTACTCGACCAGGTCCGCCCATTTCAGGGTCAGTTTGCGCTGGCCCGCGTACAGCGTGACTTCGCCTGAGCCTTCTGCGACCACCGCGACGCCGGCGACGCGTTCCTCGCCCGATGCGAGTTTGGCCTTGGGAATCTCGATCAACTTGTTGCCGCGACCTCGGTCGAGTTCTGGCAGGTCCGCCACCGAGAACATCAACAAGTGGCCTTCGGTGGTCACCGCGACGATGCGATCGCGCGCGGCGTCGTTGACGTACGCAGGCGCCAGTACCCGCGCGTTGGCGTCCATGTTGATGACTTGCTTGCCGGCCTTCTTGTTGGCGAGCAGGCCTTCGAAGCGTGTGAGGAATCCGTAACCGGCGTCAGTGGCCAGGATCAACTTCGTCGCGTTGTCGCCGATCGCGACCGCGTCGAAACGCGCGCCGGCCGGTGGCGTGAAGCGGCCGGTCAGCGGTTCGCCGTTGCCGCGCGCCGAAGGCAGCGTGTGCGCGGGCGTGGAATAGCTGCGCCCCGTGGAGTCGATGAACGCGGCTTGTTGCGAACTCTTGCCGCGCACGCCGACGAGGTATTTGTCGCCTTCGCGGTAGGAAAGCTCAGCCGCATCCACGTCGTGGCCCTTGGCCGCGCGCGCCCAGCCTTTCTCGCTCAGCACCACCGTGACCGGCTCGGACACGACCAGTTCGCTTGGGTCCAGCGCCTGCGCCGCCGTGCCTTGGACCAATGGCGAACGGCGCGCGTCGCCGTACTTCTCGGCGTCGGCCTTCAGCTCCTGCTTGATCAGCGTTTTCAGGCGCGCCTTGGAGCCGAGCGTCACCTCGATCTTTGCGCGTTCCTCTTCGAGTTCGTCGCGCTCGGCATTGAGCTTCATTTCCTCGAGACGCGCGAGTTGTCGCAGCCGGGTTTCGAGTATGTAGTCGGCTTGTTCCTCGCTCAATTTGAAGCGTTTGATCAGCGCCGGCTTCGGCTCGTCCTCATGGCGGACGATGCGGATGATCTCGTCCAGATTGAGGAACGCGATGCGCAGCCCTTCCAGCAGGTGCAGGCGGCGCTCGACTTTTTCGAGGCGATGCTGCAAGCGCCGCGTGACCGTGTCACTGCGGAATCGCAGCCACTCTTCCAGAATCTGCTTCAGCGTCTTGACCTGCGGACGGCCGTCCAGCCCGATCATGTTGAGGTTGATGCGGAAGCTCTTCTCGAGATCGGTGGTGGCGAACAGGTGCTGCATCATCGCCGCGGCATCCACGCGATTCGAACGCGGGATCAATACGAGGCGCACCGGATTCTCGTGATCCGATTCGTCGCGCAAGTCTTCCAGCATCGGCAACTTCTTGGCGCGCATCTGCGCCGCGATCTGCTCGATGATCTTCGCGGGTGAGACCTGGTGCGGCAGCGCGGTCAGCACGATGTTGCCGCGTTCTTCGGTGTACACCGCGCGGCAGCGCACCGAGCCGTTGCCGGTCGCGTACATGGCCGCGAGTTCGTTGCGCGGCGTGATGATTTCAGCCGAGGTCGGGAAATCCGGCGCCTTGATGTGTTCGCACAAGTCCGCGATGCTGGCGGAAGGTTCGTCCAGCAGATGGATGCACGCGGACGCGACTTCGCGCAGATTGTGCGGCGGGATGTCGGTGGCCATGCCGACCGCGATGCCGGTGGAGCCGTTCAAAAGCACGTGCGGCATGCGCGCCGGCAGCCACGACGGTTCCTGGAGCGTGCCGTCGAAGTTGGGCGTCCAGTCCACCGTACCCATACCGAGTTCGCCGAGCAGCAATTCGGCGATCGGCGTGAGGCGCGATTCGGTGTAACGCATCGCCGCGAAGGATTTGGGATCGTCGGGCGAACCGAAATTGCCCTGACCGTCCACCAGCGCATAGCGGTACGAGAACGGCTGCGCCATCAGCACCATCGCCTCGTACACCGACGTATCGCCGTGCGGATGGAACTTGCCGATCACGTCACCGACGGTGCGCGCGGATTTCTTCGGTTTCGCGGTCGCGGCCAGGCCCAGCTCGCTCATCGCGTACACGATGCGCCGTTGTACCGGTTTCAATCCGTCGCCAATGAAGGGCAGGGCGCGGTCCAGCACCACGTACATCGAGTAATCGAGATACGCCCGCTCGGCGTATTCGCGCAGCGGGATTTGTTCGAAGTTGGATTGCAATGCAGGCATGGTGTTCCGTTGTCCCAGCATGGACCGGGACTGTGCGTTCGAATCGGGAATTGTCGCGGCGCGCGCGCCTCAATGCACGCGTTAGGCTACGATCCTCCGGAAAACGGTGCCTCACAATCCACCATGGCTGTCGTGCGACCCGCCGCGGCATGTAATCGCAGCCGCGATCTACCGAATGATTCCCGGGAAGGCCCGCATCCGCAGGGCGCGCGGATGGCGTCGGCCGCGTCAGCGGGAAACGGACCCGGAGAGCGACGGTGATCGGCGACGCGGCGGCATTCTCGAAAATCGGGGCGCGCCAGGCGAACGAAGACAGCTACGCGTTCTGGTGGGCGGGCGACACGTTTTTCGCCGCGGTGGCGGACGGCTTGGGCGGGATGGGCGGGGGCGGCCACGCATCCCGTTTCGTCGTCGATTACATGAAAACCCACGCGGTGCGCCCGGACATCGGCGCCGCGGAACTTGTCGAACTGGTGCGCGAGAGCCATCGCGGCCTGCACGCGTTGCAGCAGAGAAGCGTCGAAGATCGTTCGATGGCGACCACGCTGGTCGTGATGGCCCTGCACGGCGACGAACTGGTGGCCGCGCACTGCGGTGATTCGCGGCTCTACGTGGTGGCACGCGAACGCGTGGAACAGTTGACCGAAGACCATTCCGAAGCGCAGCGCCTGTTCAACGAAGGGAGGCTCACGGTGGCCGGCCTTTCGAGCTATCCACGCAAGTACATACTGGAGAGTGCACTCGGCATTCCGGGTGAGCCGGTGGTGCAGGAAATCAGTCGCGGCGTGGGCGCAGGTGACTGGCTGGTGCTGGCCACCGACGGCGCGTATGGCATGCTCGAACCGCACGACTTGGCGGATGTCGCGAGAAGCTCGCGCAAGTCGCGGCAGTTTTCCGCCGCCTGCCTTGGACTCATCGAAGCGCGCGGCCCGCGGGACAACTACACCATGATCGTCGCGCGGGCGGGCGGCAATCGGCTGCTGCACGGGCTTAAACGGGCATTTCCCCGGCCCATGCCTGACCGGCAGCATTGACCGGCTGCACAAACGCCACGAAGGGCTGCTGCGGCAATACATCGCGGCGCACTCGACCGGGATGCGGGAGCCGACGTCGCATCGAAGTAGAGGACGCCGCACCGAAACAGACAGGCGCCGGCTGCACACTCTTCAGGTGTCTGCTTTTACGCTCCGCAGTGCGGGGCGTTTTATTGTGCGCCGCCGTCAGCGCGGCACGCGATAGCCGCCCGGTACACCGCTGGGTGACAACGTCAGTTGCCAGAGCTGGTCGCGGCGGGTGCGGAAGGTGGCGGCCGAACTGGAAATGTAATAACGCCACATGCGACGGAAACGTTCGTCATAGCGCGGGTTGTTGGCCGAAAGCTCCGGCCACGCTGCGTCGAAGTTGGCCAGCCACGCCATCAACGTCTTGTCGTAGTCGGTGCCGAAGTTGTGCCAGTCCTCGACCACGAACAGGTTTTCCAGCGCCGGTGCAACCTGCGATGCGGCCGGGATCATCGAATTGGGAAAGATGTACTTCTCGATCCATGGATCGGGCCGCGAGGCCGAGGAATTCACGCCGATGCAATGCAGCACCGACAGGCCGTCGTCCTTCAGGCAGCGCTTGCAGACTTCGAAATACGTCCGGTAGTTCTTCCAGCCGACGTGTTCGAACATGCCGATCGAATACACCGCATCGAATTTTTCCTCGACGTCACGATAATCCTGCAGGCGGATTTCGACGGGTAGGCCCTTGCACAGCTCGCGCGCGAACTGCGCTTGCTGTTCGGAGACGGTGACGCCGACACCGGACACGCCGTAATTTTCCGCCGCGTATTTCAGCGCCTCGCCCCAGCCGCAGCCGATGTCGAGAACCTTCATGCCGGGTTTCAATTGCAGCTTGCGGCAGATCAGGTCGAGCTTGGCTTCCTCGGCGTCGTCGAGATTGCTCGCGTTGGCCCAGTAGCCGCAGGAATACACCAGCCGCTTGCCCAGCATCTTCGCGAACAGGTCGTTGCCGATGTCGTAATGTGCCTTGCCGATCTTGAACGCCTTGCGGCCGCGCTGCATGTTGAGGAAACGCGCCTTCAGGT
>Ga0207707_10000293_pt1 | contig 53373 bp, 47 predicted proteins | sample KBSC83BmetaG_FD_184336 | JGI IMG/M metagenome (GOLD analysis project Ga0207707, IMG submission 184336) | Corn rhizosphere microbial communities from Kellogg Biological Station, Michigan, USA - KBS C8-3B metaG (SPAdes) (version 2) | ecosystem: Host-associated > Plants > Roots > Rhizosphere ... | reverse complement strand
TATTAACAAGCCGGCGGAAGAACAAACGGTCTGTTTAACGAAGCCTGTTCAGGCTTTTAACCAGTTTCTCGTCTCTCGAAATGCCGCGGATGGCAAGGAAAAGAAAAACCGGGATGACGAAACTGAGAATGGAAGTCAGGGAATAATTGCCGGAGGTGAATTTGAGTGTTTGTTTGTAGTACAGGTAAATATTGAGGAGGGAAAAAAGAAAGGCAAGGATCGCAATGCGCGACTGGAGCTTTCTTTTTTTATATAAAAAAATATCGATGACCGAAACACAAATTAGTCCGACGGTAATAATCAGTATCCAGATATTAAAAGCAGCGTTCAGATATTGGTAGCTGGTGGGCTGTCCGGGAACTTCCAGATTTCCTCCGTAAAAAGAGAGCCGGATGCTGAGAAAAGCACAAATGGCGGCAAAGAGCAACCAGAGGGTTTGCATACGCTGAAGCATATAGAATCTTTTTATTTTCCAGTAAAAACCACGGCTACCATTCCGGATATAAGGGAAATGATTTCATTTTCTCATTCACTTTTTTCCGGACGGCGAGCAATACCTGTTCCTCTTCAGCATGTATCAGTACTTCGTCGATCCAGTCTACAATTTCATCCATATCCTTTGCTTTCATTCCCCGGGTGCTGATGGCGGGCACGCCAACCCGGATCCCGGAAGTAACAAATGCGCTCTTATCATCGAAGGGAACCATGTTTTTGTTGACAGTGATATCTGCTTTAACCAGTGCATTCTCCGCTTTCTTTCCGCTGATGTTTTTATTCCGCAGATCGATCAGGAGAAGATGGTTATCTGTGCCGCCGGAAACAATATCATATCCTCTCTTCGTAAAACTGGCGGCCATGGCCTGCGCATTCTCGATGATCTGTTTGGCGTAAACGGTGAAATCATTGGTCAGGATCTCGCCAAACGCGATCGCTTTTGCAGCAATCACGTGTTCGAGCGGTCCGCCCTGGGTTCCGGGAAAAACAGCCATATCCAGCAGATTGCTCATGGGCCTGATATTCCCTTTATTATCTTTTAATCCGAACGGATTATCGAAATCCTGTTTCATCAGGATAATTCCTCCCCTTGGCCCGCGCAGCGTTTTATGGGTGGTGGAGGTTACAAAATGACAATCTTCAAACGGAGAATTCAATAATTTCTTTGCGATCAGGCCGGCAGGATGTGCCATGTCGCACATCACGAGGGCGCCCACCGAATCTGCGATTTTACGTATCCTGGCATAGTCCCAGTCGCGGCTGTAAGCAGAGGCGCCGCAAATAATCAGTTTAGGTTTTTCCGTTTTGGCTACCTGCTCCATCATCTCATAATCCACATGGCCATCACCCTTTTTCACCCCATAAAAATGCGGCTGGTAAAGTTTGCCGGAGAAATTAACTGCGGATCCATGCGTGAGATGTCCGCCCATGCTCAGATCCAGCCCCAGTATTTTATCTCCTGGCTGCAGGACGGCCAGCATCACGGCAGCATTGGCCTGGGCGCCGCTATGTGGCTGCACGTTGGCATAATCGCAGCCAAAGACTTGTTTCAGCCTGTCGATGGCCAGCTGTTCTGTCTGATCAACAAATTCGCAGCCTGCATAATATCTCCGGCCTGGATAACCTTCTGCATATTTATTGGTCATTACATTCCCCATGGCCTGCATAACCTGGACGGAGGTAAAATTTTCCGAAGCAATCAGTTCTATACCATGTCTTTGACGTTCCAGTTCCTTTTGAATAAGATCGAATACGGCGTTATCTCTTTGCATGGCGCAAAAATAGGCCAACTATTTAAAAAAGATTTACTTTCGGGCTTTTATCTTGATCTTTAACCATAACAGGATCAGCCTGATCAGCCGGATCAAATCACATCCGGTCTGGAAAAGCCAGCAGGCAAATACTGAATATGAAAGCAATTATTCCCGTAGCAGGCGCCGGTACAAAACTCAGACCGCACACGTATACCCAGCCGAAGGCATTGATTCCGCTCGCAGGTAAAACCATACTCAGCATTATAGTCGACCAGTTGCTCGAGGCCGGCATCAGCGAATTTATTTTTATTGTCGGATACCTGGGCACCAAGATCCAGGATTATGTAAATGACAAATACCCCGACCTGAACGTTCGCTTTGTATTTCAGACGGAAAGGCAGGGCATCGGACATGCCATCCTGCTAACCCGCGAGCTGGTGGGCGACGACGAAATGTACATTGTACTGGGAGATACGATCTGTGAATATGATATCCGTTCCGTGCTGGAAAAAAATGTTTCTTCCCTGGGCGTGAAACGGGTGGATGATCCGAGGGATTTCGGCGTGGCAGAAATTGAAGAAGACGGTATCATCAGCCGTGTGGTGGAGAAACCGCAGATTCCCAAATCCAATATGGCGCTCGTTGGTATTTATAAAATCCGCGAAACGGGTCATTTATTCAGTTGTCTGGAGAATAATATTAAGGCGCAGATTACAAGCTACGGGGAATACAATCTGACCGATGCCATCGAATGCATGATCCGCAACGGGGTGAAATTTGAGCCCTTCAAAGTACAGAACTGGTTTGACTGCGGTAAAAAGGAAACCCTGCTGGAGTCCAATGCCAAGCTGCTCAAGAAGTTTGGCAGTAATATCGCACCCGACCACCAGATGGAAAATACCATCATCATTCATCCCGTCAACATTGCTTCGGGATGTGAAATCAGGAATTCCATCATCGGACCGAATGTGGCGATCGGAGAAAAAACAGCAATAAATTATTCGATTTTAAAGGATTCCATTATCGGATCTTTTGCCAATCTCTTTGATATCGTACTTTCCCACTCCCTGATTGGCAGTGATACTGAGGTGAGAGGGGAGAGCCGCAGTCTGAATATCGGGGACAATACAGAGATTGATTTGGGAAAGACCAGCTAAAAACGTGGATAGTGGATGGTAGATAGTTGTCAACGATTATTTCATCCCGAGAATTCGTAACAACGGAAACTCCGAATCATCCGGCTGCAGCTCTGCACTGTCCGGAAGTACTTCTACATTAATTTTAACGGTCTTTTTTTCAGTGATATTTACGACCTGCTGGTATTTGAATTTCTGGTAACCTTTTTTTTCGAAACGCAGGTTCACGTGATTGGAAGGGAGTTCCTTAAAATAATAATAACCCTCATCGTCGGTAATGGCTTCGTTGGAACTGCTGTTTCCGGAAATCACTGCAGAAACAACCACGCCCGATACCGGTTTTTTAGTTATAGCATCCAAAACCTGACCTCTGATGAGACAGGGACCGCTTTTCCCGCTGCCTGCAAACAGGCTGCCGGTTGAAAGGGAAATCAAAACCAAAAAATAAAGATATTTTTTCATGATGATTCGGGATCACAAGATAGCGGATTGGCGCGGGTTTTCCTAAATTCCGCCCATATATTTTCGACGATCTTCCCCGCGGGAAGTATGTCCTTTATCAGCGCGCTGGCCTGTCCGATTTCCAGTTCACCCTCTTCCAGATCGCCTTCAAACATACCTTTTTTCGCTCTTCCCCTGCCCAGCAGTTCCTTCAGCGCAGCTGCTGTTGCGCCCTGTCTTTCGGCAGCGGTTATCTGTTCATAGAATCCATTCTTTAAGAGTCTCACAGGCATCAACGACTTTAATGACAGGGAAGTATCTCCTTCTGTTGCATTTAACAGCAATTTTTTAAAATCCGGGTGGGAAGAAGATTCCTCGCTCATCACAAAACGGGTTCCCATCTGCACGCCCTGAGCGCCCAGGCTCATGACGGCAAACATTTGTTTTCCGGTACTGATTCCGCCCGCAGCGATCACCGGAATCTTTACCGCATTCACCACGGCCGGAATCAGTACCAGGGTGGTTGTTTCCTCCCGGGCATTGTGCCCCCCGGCTTCAAACCCTTCTGCTACCACGGCATCACAACCAGCAGCTTCTGCCTTGCGGGCAAACCGGCTGCTGCCGACCACATGGACAACGCAAATGCCTTCCTGTTTTAAGACGCGGGTCCAGGTATCCGGGTTACCCGCCGAAGTAAAAACAATGGGGATTTTTTCTTCCGTTACAACCCGGATATGCTGATCGATGTCCGCATAAAGTAAGGGGATGTTTACGCCAAAGGGAGCAGAACCGGCAGCCTTGCATTTGCGTATATGTTCCCGGAGGGTGTCGGGATACATGCTTCCGCTGCCGATGAGGCCAAGCCCCCCGGCCGCACTCACCGCCGAAGCCAGCCGCCAGCCACTGTTCCAGACCATGCCGGCCTGGACGATGGGGTATTGTATGCCAAACAGCCTGGTAATGAGATTGGAAAAAGCCATCAGGAATAAAGGTACAGCCGGTAGATAGTTTGTTTTTTTTAATTCTTGCTAAAAAAGTATATTTATGGGGCATCTTCATAAGTTTAAGGCATGAATAAACCCTTGCTGGTTCTCCTCAGTGCAGGTTGTTTGGTATCCTGCCATAAAGACGGGAATAAGCCGGACAATAGCTGGACCTGGTTCGGCACTGATAATCCGGCTGTCTATAATTACGTGCTCATCAATGCCAGTCAGGTAATCAACAAGGCCGACAGCAGTGAATTGCACGTTGGGGTCAGCGCTGCTTTTATCGACAGCAACAATCATCAGGTAACCGTCGTGGCCGCATTATCGGTCAATAATCAGGAGATACATCCCGGGGTGGATTATACTTACAGATACGATTATTCATCAGGCATACCCAAAGCAGCTCCCCTGTTCGGGACGAATGTGGTTGTAACTATCCGCGGAACCGAAGCGGACGACAGCATCAGTAAAACGGTTTACCTGCCCAAACAGCTCATGGAACTGATCTCCACCTATCCGGATACGATACAGCGCAGTAAGGGTATTCTGCTGAACTGGTCGCCGGATGAAGAAAACACCTGGGGAAATGTACTGATCCAGCTTTTTTATTATAAGGATCTGAGTAAAAAGGCAGACTCCACGCTTCCGGATAAAATCAATACGGTCAGCATTACTGCACCAGATAACGGGGCCTATTTTTTAACTGCAAATGATCTGGAACCTTTTCCTGCAAATGCGGTCATGGGAATTACTATTGCCCGCGGATCGCAGAATGAAGCCATTCTCCCCCTTTCCCATAAACGGATATTTTATTTTTCGAGCGCTTCCGTGAGTACCACGCCATTGCCCGTAATGCAATAGATTTTTTATTTTCTCCAGGCCCAGCGCCACATGGTTTTCCAGCCGGGCTTTTTACCATACATTAATATTCCGGTTCTGTAAATTCTTCCTGCCATCCAGGTAGTGAAAAGAAATCCCGCCGCGAGCAGGCCCATGGAAAGCAGCAGTTGCCAGTAAGGCACCCCGGCAGGCACGCCGTAGGGAATACGCGCCATCATCATGATCGGCGAACTGAAGGGGATCATGCTTGCCCATACAGAAAGCGGACCGCCGGGATCCTGCACAGCGATAGTCATAATGATAAAGGAAAAAATAATGGGCATGCTAATGGGCAGTAACAAAGATTGCGCTTCCTGCGGATCTTCATTCACTACGCTGCCTACCGCAGCGAAAAGGGAGGCGTAAAAAAGATAACCACCCAGAAAGTAATAAATGAAACAACCGATGATGAGCAGCCAGTTCGCGCTGGCAACCGACTGCTGCAAAGCAAAGATCTGCCGTGCAGCTTCACTGGTTTGAACTGCGGAAGCATTGGATACCATATTGGCCTGTTGCAACTGACCTACTTCATTGAGTACGTTGTGGGGAATAAAGGCATAGGCGATGCCCCCAAGCACAACGAAGAGACCGATCCACAGCAGGAATTGGGTGAGTCCGACTGCGCCGATGCCAATGATCTTTCCCAGCATCAGCGGAAAGGGTTTCACAGAACTTACAATCACTTCAGCGACCCGGCTTGTTTTTTCTTCCATGACCCCGCGCATGACAGCGGCTCCATAAATAAAAGTGAGCATGTAAATGAGGAATCCGCACGCATATCCAATGCCATAGGAAAGACCCTGGCTGGAGGCCTTTGCGTTTTTTCCTTCATCGGAATAGGTTTTCAGTTCGGCAATATCTGATGCAGCCCGGATGGAATCCAGCCGGCTGGGGCTGAGATTCGTTTTGGTATAGATGAGCTGATCCGTGATGGCAGAAGAAATTCTTTTTTCCAGGTCACTGATATTGGCGAGGCCCAGCTGTTTTTTATATTTTAAACGGCAGATCGTTTTTTGTCCTTCCTTCAGTTCCGGAATAATGAGTATGGCAGAACAGTTTTTGGCGGAGTAGTTCAGGCTGTCAATGCCCGGACTGAAATCAAATACGAGGGACGAATCACTTTTGAGATAATTTTTGAAATATCCATTCTGATCCTGCACGGCAATCCGGTGGGTTGTCCTTCCCTTTATGGCCAGCAGCGTGGTGCCTGAAATCAGCAGCACGATCGTGATGGGAAGCAGAAAAGTGGAGAGGAGAAAGGTTTTGTTTCTGACGCGCGTAATATATTCCCGGCGGATAATCAGACCGATTTTTTTCATGTTTCAGGATTGAACATTTTGAAACTGGCGGGAAACGGAAGTTCCTTCCACCAGCCGGATAAAAATTTCATTCAGGGAAGGCAGCAGTTCCATAAACATGGAAATATTGGTTTGCCGGTCAATAAAATAACCCAGCACTTCATTGGGAGAATGACCGTCTTGTATCCGGAGCGTAAGTGTATGATCTTTTCTCGAGAGCAGCTCGAACAGGGAATTGCCGATATCTTCCGGAAACGGCTGACCGGTTATCCGGAAAAGATTCTCCTTGAATTCCTGTTTTACTTTGGAAATACTGCCGTCGAGGATCTTCTGACCTTTGTTGATCAGCACAATGTGATCGCATATCTCTTCTACCTGTTCCATCCGGTGGGTGCTGAAGATGACCGATGATCCTTTTTCCGCCAGTTTGAAGATCTCATCCTTTATCAGGTTTGCGTTGATCGGATCCAGGCCGCTGAAGGGTTCATCCAGAATAATCAGCTCCGGTTCGTGCAGTACCGTGATGACAAACTGAAGTTTCTGTGCCATTCCTTTGCTGAGGTCCTCGATCTTTTTATTCCACCAGCTCTGCATCTCAAAACGCGTGAACCAGTCTTTGGTCCGGGCGATGGCTTCAGATCTGGAGAGGCCTTTTAACCTGGCCAGGTAAATGGCCTGTTCCCCGATTTTCATTTTCTTATAAAGACCTCTCTCTTCCGGCATGTAGCCTACCCGGGTGGCGTCTTCATCGGGATTGAATTTTTTACCATTCAGCAGAATGGTTCCTTCATCGGGATAAAAAATGCCGGTTATCATCCGGATAAGGGTGGTTTTGCCTGCACCGTTGGGGCCGAGCAGTCCGAAGATGGTTCCTTTTTCGAGTGTAAAACTGATATCGTCTACCGCTTTCTGGGTGGCGAAATATTTTTTCAGATGATGCACTTCAAGCATTGGCATGGGGGGAATGTTTACGTGAAAAAATACCGGCGATCCGTTCAGCAACCCGTTCTCCGTCCATAGCTGCACTCATAATGCCTCCGGCATATCCCGCTCCTTCCCCGCAGGGGAATAAATTATTCATTTGCGGATGGGCAAGGGATTCCGGGTCTCTGGGAATACGCACTGGTGAAGAGGTTCTGGATTCTGTAGCCACGATGATCGCTTCCTGCGTATAATAGCCTTTCATTTTTTTTCCGAATTCCATAAAACTTTTTTGCAGTACACGGGCCAGCATAGGGGGGAACACAGCGGCGACTGCTGCGGAACTGACTCCCGGAACATAAGAACAGGCCGGCAGGGAAGCTGAGATTTTGTTGTTTACAAAATCCGTCATTCTCTGTGCAGGCGCCCTGAAATTTCCCCCGCCCGTTTCGAAGGCTTTTTGTTCAACGGCGGATTGGAAATGCATGGCAGCTAAAGGTCCGTGTTTTTCAAATTGTTTCCAATCGGATTTTTCGATATTAATCACAATACCCGAATTGGCGTAAGGATTATTTCTTTTGGAAGGCGACCAGCCGTTCACGACCAGTTCTCCGTTATTCGTGGAAGCGGGCGCGATGATGCCGCCCGGGCACATGCAAAAAGAAAAAACGGATTTTGGATTGACCGTGCTCACCAGCTGATAGGCAGCCGGCGGAAGATGCAGGGCTGCAGCAGTGCCGCCTTTTGCAATATGATATTGCATGGCGTTGATCAGTTCCTGCGGATGTTCCACGCGAACGCCGAGTGCAAAGGGCTTGGCTTCGATCTGCAGGTTCTTCTGATAAAGCAACTGAAAGATATCCCGGGCAGAATGACCGGTTGCCAGGATCAGGGCGTCAGCAGAATACGAAGCCCCGTCGGCCGTATGCACTTCCCGGATGTGGTCACCTGCAGAAGTCCAGCCGCTGAGTTTTTTTTCAAAATAAAATTCGCCGCCGCAGCTGATGATAAAATGCCGGATGGCGGTGATGATCTGCGGAAGTTTATTTGTTCCGATATGGGGATGGGCTTCATACAATATGGACTCGTCGGCGCCGAACTGAACAAACGCGTGCAGGATCCGCTGAATATCCCCTCTTTTATTGCTGCGGGTATACAATTTGCCATCGCTGTAGGTGCCTGCGCCTCCTTCTCCGAAACAGTAATTGCTGTCCGGATCCAGGATGCCTTCTTTATTGAGGCGGGCGAGATCCCGGCGCCGGGCACGGACTTCCTTCCCCCTTTCCAGTATAACAGGCTTTATGCCGGAGCCGATCAGCCTGAGCGCAGCAAACAGTCCGGCGGGTCCCGCACCGGCAATCAAAACAGACCGGGATGCCTGCGCAACATCCCGGAAGGGTTGGGACGTGATTGTACGCGGATGAAAAGGCTCGTCGATAAAAACCATTGCGGTGAGCAGGACCAGCGGCTGCCGTGACCGCGCGTCCAGGGAGCTCTTCAGGAGATAGAATCCGGTGATGTTTTTTTCAGCACAACCTGCATGCAGGGCGAGTTCTTTTTTTAGCAGCTGTTCACTGGCAGCAGCAGCTGGCGGTATTTTTATCTGAATATTTTTTTGCATCCGGTATTAGCATGGCCACCCTGGAGAAATTACTGAAAAGCTGATACATGGTAAAACTAGGGTAAGAAAAAATCTAAAAAAAATTTACCGTTGAATTTTTAATCAGGTAGTTTACTTGAACTGGCTGGTTTACCATGCTTTAATGGAACCGGGACAGCGGGTCGCCGTAAAGGGTCAAATTTTTTTTTAAAAAACCGGATCATAAAAATGAAACGTATTAAATTATCTGTATCTTCAATTGGCTCTCAAATATAACATATGGAGAAATATTTTAACTCAGCTTACCAGTCTTTTGCCATCTCCATTTTCTTTTCGCGCAAACTGACAACTCACTTGTATTTTGTTGATCCTGCTCTGCAATTGTTTTATATGCGGTTGACGGTACACCGAAGTCCGTCGTAATGAGCGGGCGACTGTGGGACAGAACTTTTCAATCCTGTTTTTTTTATCCGGACGATCCTGTTTTTTACTTTTGAAGATAAAATGGAAATGATATTTACGCTTCAGATGACTAGTTTAAAAAACGGATTAATAAAAAATTTTTTATTCAGAAATTAATCTTGATATTCGTCCCCCTGCAAAAAAATCCGACATGCCAATACCCGGGAAAACTGAACAAACACGATTTTTCACTCAGCCTTAAACTGCCTCTTTTGTAATGCCGAAAACCTTTGAAAAAGTCTGGACCAATTGTCTCGAAATAATAAAAGATATCGTTGAATGGCAACATTTCAAAACCTGGTTTGAACCCATTCGTCCGGTTGAGCTGAAAGAGCATATTCTCGTGATCCAGGTTCCGAGTCAGTTCTTCTATGAGTACCTGGAGGAACACTATGTTAATTTATTGGCAAAGACTTTGCGTAGGATTCTGGGTAAAGAGGCGAGACTGGAATACCGGATCATGGTAGATGGGGGGAATCAGCAAAACAAACCTTTGACAATGGACGTTCCTGCACATAATTATAAAACGATTTCGAATAATGAAATGGATTTCCCGCTGATTATTAATAATCCGGTCAAAAATCCTTTCGTTATCCCGGGGCTTAAGAAGATGCAGATCGACGCCCAGCTGAATCCGGTCTATACTTTCGATGCTTTTATTGAGGGAGACTGCAACCGGGTGGCCCGGCGGGCGGGTAAAACCGTCGCAGAGAAACCGGGTGCCAATTCTTTTAATCCCCTGGTTATTTACGGGGGTGTCGGACTGGGAAAGACCCACCTGGCCCAGGCCATCGGCAATGAAGTGAGGAGAACCCACCACAATAAAGTGGTTTTGTATGTCAGCTCCGAGAAATTTATCAATCAGTTTATTGACCATAGCCGCAATAATGCCGTCAACGATTTCATTCATTTTTACCAGTTAGTGGATGTGCTGATCATTGATGACGTACAATTCTTCAACCGGGCAGAGCGGTCCCAGGATGCTTTTTTTGCAATATTCAATCATCTGCACCAGTCGGGCAAGCAGCTGATTCTGACATCTGATAAACCGCCGAAGGATCTCGAGGGGGTACAGGAGCGGTTGCTCAGTCGTTTTCGCTGGGGCCTCAGTGCAGATCTTCAGGTGCCGGATTATGAAACGCGGATCGAGATCCTGGAAAGGAAAATGAAGAATGATGGCCTGGAAATGCCTAAGGAAGTGGTAAAATACCTGGCTTATAATATTAACAGCAATGTAAGGGAGCTGGAAGGCGCGCTGATATCTCTTCTGGCACAATCTTCGCTAAACAAGAGGGAAATTGACCTGGAATTGTCGAAGAAAGTGCTACGAAATTTTGTAAAGACGAGCAGTAAGGAAATTACGATTGAAACCATACAGAGGATGGTATGTGAGTATTTTGACCTGCCATATGATAAACTCCTGCAAAAGACCCGGAAAAGGGAAATTGTCCAGGCGAGACAGATCACCATGTTTTTGGCCAAGGCTTTCACCAAGAACTCTTTAAAAACCATCGGGGAACATTTTGGGGGCCGGGATCATACCACGGTCATCCATTCCTGTCAAACGGTAAAAGACCTGATGGATACGGATAGCATGTTCCGTGAAAACGTAACGGAACTGCAGCAGAAAGTGCAGCTGGCAGCGATGTAACCAGTAACCGGGATAAATAAAATTATTGCCCGCCGGTATCCGGCGGGTTTTTTTATGTGGGGCTGATCAATAAAACAGGGATTGCAGGATATTGTGCAGCTGATTGCCGTAAAAAATAAAAAGAATGGTCGCCAGTAGATATCCTGCGCCAAAGCTGGCCAGAAGGAGGGGTTTTGAGATGGGTTGAGTACGTTGCAGTACAGCGGTCACTAATTTTTTCATAATTGGGTTTATTCGGATAGTTGGACAGGTTAAAAACTGTTTTTTATGCCGAAATATTGTTTTGGCAGCCTTGTTTTTCTTGCAGGGATCGGATAAAATGAGGCCGGTTTACAATTAATCTTTATTTTTGCCAGCCTGAAAAGAAGGGAAATTTCCTTCTGAAAGGAAGATCCGGAGAGGTGCCTGAGTGGCCGAAAGGGCCGGTTTGCTAAACCGTTATACGAGCTTAAACTTGTATCGAGGGTTCGAATCCCTCCCTCTCCGCCTTCGCCAGCCGAAGCCCTAAAGGGCGAAGGCTGGTTTTTTATTTTTATACGCTGTTGTTTTCCGGCTGGCTTCGGCGGACGAAGTCCGCTTCGGGCGCACAGTCGTACTCCGCGCTTTGCCAGCCTGGGCCCTGGAGTTGTGCATAATATGGGCGAACATCCCAAGCCTTACATGTTGTCAGCAATGTTAGAAAACTGCACAAAACATTTCAATCATCAAAATATGACAAGCCCCGATAACACAACGCATTTCGCTCCCGAACTGCATATTCCGAATGGTACGTTCAACATTGACTCTCCGCAAAAGACCACGAGTACGGTTACAGACAGGGAATGTTTAAAGACCTTTTTGGGCATTATTTGTTTACCAATCATTCAAACTGTTCGCATTTGATACATGATACAACGGGCCCTGACAATTGATACAGCTGTTTGGGATTACTTTGTCGGCCCCTGATTCTGTGGCTTGTAATTTTAGGTATAAAATAATGGAAATGGTTTCAGGTTGCTGTAACTTTCAGGCAAAAACAGAGAATGATAAAAAATATTTTCAAACCGGGTTTTGTATTTTTTGCTTGTATAGCCTTCTGCGCAGACTCGATTGCAGCGGTGAAGCCGGTAATGAGAACCACAACTAATTATATTTCCAAACACGGGCAGATAACTGATCAGGACACTTCGCACTGGATTCAACTCTTTAATGGGAAGGACCTCACCGGATGGAAACATGTTGGCCCGGGAAGCATGGCAGTTGAAAATGGCCTGATCCGCGGACATGGTGGTATGGGACTTTTATACTGGGCCGGACATAAAGTAGGCCACTGTACCATCAAAGTAGTATTTAAAATGAAGGACACAAATGATAATTCCGGCGTTTTTATCCGGATCCCCATCGAACCAAAGGAAGAGTGGATGCCCGTTTTCTATGGATATGAAGTGCAGATCGATAATCATCCGGAAACTTCCAATGAAGATGAATATCATGTTACCGGAACACTTTACTCTTTAACAAAGCCCCTCGCAAAACCAGGAAAACCGGGCCCCCAGTGGAATACCATGGAAATCACTATCGACGGACCACATACCATCGTTGTGGTAAACGGTAAAAAAGTGACGGATTACCGGGAAGGCGATCCCACTCCCGCCAGGAAATTTGATTTTGAACCTTATCCGGGAATAAGACCCAACGAGGGATATTTTGGAATACAGAATCACAGCGACAATGATGTGGTTTACTTTAAGGAAATAGCCATTAAACCACTGCCGGGATATTCTTTTAAATGAGCCGCTGGCCCGTAAGCAAATAATTCCGGATGTGCAGATTACTGATATATGTGCATATTGCCAGTATATACATGCCGGCACCAGATTAACCGGAAACAGATTAATACTAAATGCAGGTCGACGTAAAAGATTCTTATGGCTCGCTGAGTGAAAAAGCTGCCGGTATCATTTTAGATCAGATATCCGGCAAAAGAAATTTATTGCTCTGTGCTGCAACCGGGAATACCCCCGTGGGAACCTATGATTTCCTCGTAAAAGCACATCAGCGGCAGGAGGATCTCTTTGCCGCAATTCAGATTTTAAAGCTGGATGAATGGGGCGGACTGAATATGGATGATCCGGCCACCTGCGAAGTTTTTTTGCAGACCCATCTCCTGCGGCCCCTTCAGATCAACCCGTCGCGGTATATTTCTTTTAACAGTAATCCTGCGGATCCAAAAGGGGAATGTAAACGTATCCGCGATGAACTGTCTGTCCGGGGCCCGATTGATATTTGTGTTCTGGGATTAGGCCTGAACGGGCACGTTGCTTTGAATGAACCGGCAGATGCGCTCGAACCGGAAACACATCCGGCGAAACTTTCCGCGAGATCCATTCAGCACTCCATGCTTACCGGACTAAAGAAAAAACCTTCTTATGGATTAACGCTTGGGATGGCGGACATTCTGCAATCGAAAATGATTTTAATGCTGATCAGCGGGAAGGAAAAAAAAGAAATTACCAGATTATTTTTAACCGGTAAAATATCGACCCGTTTGCCAGCCTCCTTTCTCTGGCTTCATGCAAATGTAATTTGTCTGATCAGCAGAGATGCAATGTAAGAACGCATACGGTGATCTTTTTGAGGTTGCAATACATGTCGAAAGCTAAAAAAATCATTCCCGGAACGGCAGGTCTTTACTGTTGCCGACCGTCCGGTTTAACAGAACGCCGTGGCCGGACAAAATTAATTGCCCGGAATGCAAACGCATAGGATATTTGACGATGATTAAAATGTTGCTCGCACCATTCCTGCTGATTTTTCTTTTTGAAAATCCTGCGGAGAACCGGATTCCTGTTCCGAACGCAAAAATTGAATACCGTTGCGGGAATTTCCGCGCTCCGCATTTCCGGGCGCTGGTTCTGTATGAAAACGGAGGCCATCATATTGAATATTCAGAAAGGGCAATCGTCTGGCTGAATAAACTCGCCGAAGACAGCAATTTCAGAATAGATTATATAACGAATACGGATGGAATGAATGAAAAAACCTTATCGGATTACCAGCTCATCATTCAACTGGATTATGCTCCCTATGGATGGAAACCCGCTGCGGTTTCTGCATTTCAAAATTTCATAGAAGAGGGAAAAGGAGGCTGGATCGGATTTCATCATGCGAGCCTGCTGGGTGAGTTTGACGGATACCCCATGTGGCAGTGGTTTTCGACATTCATGGGCGGGATCCGGTGGAAGAATTATATCGCGCGGTTTGCCCGTGCAACGGTGCATGTGGAAGACCGTCAGAATCCCGTCATGCACGGCGTACCCGATTCATTTATTGTGCAAAAAGAAGAATGGTATGTATACGATAAAAGCCCGCGGCCGAACGTGCATGTGATTGCCAGTGTGGATGAGGCATCCTACCGGCCCGACACAACCATTAAGATGGGAGATCATCCGGTGATCTGGAGCAATGAAAAAGTAAAAGCCAGGAATATATATATTTTTATGGGACATGCACCCGTCCTTTTTGACGATTCCGTTTACCGGAGGATCTTTCGCAATGCTGTTTTCTGGGCGGCTGAAAAACCGAAATAGCTTATTTTTGACAGGATTGGTTCTTTCTTCCATCCGGCTTTTACCGTATAATGGATCTTTATGAATTCTTTGGTTTGCAGCAGGCCGGGATTATTTGAATATAAAAAAACGGCCGAACCCCGGCAGAAATCCGGTCATTCGATTATAAAAATCAGGCGGATCGGAGTTTGTGGTACCGATCTGCATGCTTTTGAAGGCACGCAGCCGTATTTCGATTATCCGCGCATTCTGGGCCATGAACTGGCCGGCGATATACTGGAAGATTCACCGAATGGTTTTTCCGCCGGCGAAGCCGTTACCATTATTCCCTATTATCCTTGCGGGCATTGTATCGCCTGCCGGTCCGGTAAACCGAACTGTTGTGTATCCATACAGGTTTGCGGAGTACATGTGGACGGAGGAATGCGGGAATACCTGCAGGTTCCGGACTTCGCACTCATGCATGGCGAAGGATTGCCCTACGACACGCTGGCGCTGGTGGAACCCTTTGCCATCGGGGCACATGGAATTCAGCGTGCGTCCGTAATGCCGGGCGAATTTGTACTGGTGGTTGGAGCAGGCCCCATCGGACTTGCTGCAATGGAATTTGCACGCATCGCCGGCGCCAGGGTGATTGCGATGGATATCAATGAAAGACGCCTGCGTTTTTGCAGGGATAAACTGCATATCTCCCACAGCCTGCTTTCCGGAACTGCGGATACGATACCTGAATTAAAAGAAATTACCAATGGCGATATGCCGGTTGTGGTAATAGATGCCACCGGGAACAAAAGGGCAATCAGCAACGGAATTGACTATCTCGCTCATGGCGGAAGATATATACTCATCGGGCTGCAAAAGGAAGATATCTGTATTTCGCATCCCGAATTTCATAAAAGGGAAACCTCATTGCTCGGAAGCAGAAATGCCACCCGGAAAGATTTCGAACTGGTGATCTCCTGTTTCCGGGAGCGCAGGATCAAACCCGATTCCCTGATCAGCCACCGCGTACCCTTTACGGAAGTGAAAGATGTCTTCAGCAGCTGGCTGGATCCCGCGAACGGCGCACTCAAGCCAATGATTGAAATGAGCTGACAGGCGAATATTCCGGTCTTCTGCGAGCCGCTCAAATCTCCCGTAATGATTGTGAATACCCCCTGACCTTATTATTCCGGTGGGGATGCCCGGGTGGATAAATTATTTGATGATAAGCTTCGGCAATAGTTTTGGCTGCTTTAGGCCAGGTATATTCCGAAAGAATCTTGTTGCGCAGCATTTCAGAAGATTCCGCAGCTGCCGCTTTTCTTACCGCATTCAGAATCGAGGCCGGTGAAGCCGGGTCGCAGTAATGGGCATGGTTTTCATAATATTCCCGGGTGTACCCGTTGGCCGAAATGACGATATTACAACCCATGGCGGCGGCTTCCATGGAGGAGAGTCCGCAGGCCTCAAACCAGCTGGGCAGTACATGCACTTTTGCACGCTGATAATAAGATCTCAATGCAGTCTGGTCAAGGAATCCCAAAAACCGGATATTAGGGGCTGCGATCCTGCGGCAGGCCCGGTAATAAGCGTGCTGGTTTGGCGAAGCAGAGCCAATAATAAGCAGACTGTATTCTGTGTTGTTGAGCGCCCTGATCAGGTTGATCTGGTTTTTGATGCCTTCGATCCTGGCAACACACAATACCAGCAAACTATCTTTACCAGCTGCCCTGTTAAAGGAAAATAAATCAGTATCTACCGCATTAGCCACTGCAATGCACTTTGTCTTAGACGCAAATCTTTGCCGGAGGCTGTGCGTTTCCATATCCGAATTGGAAAAAAGCATGGACGCGCCTCCCAGGATACTGCTTATGCACTGGTGCTGGCCCATCCATAAATACGACCTTGTCATTAATTTATCCTGTCCCTTCAGGAAACGGGCGATTGCTTTTACATATTCGAGATTGTCCTTCGACAGGAAGCGCAGTAATAATCCCGCTACACCTTTTCTGTATTGCTTATCGTATGTACTGTAGTCGATCAAAATTGTTGAAACAACAAACGGCTTTTCCGTTTTTTTTGTGTGGAAAAGGATATCAGCGGGCCTGGTGATATTAAAAAAATGCAGCAGATCGTATGCCGAATAGTCGATCTCTTCGTGGGTGAGTTTCACATCTACTGAAATACCCAGGATCCGGAGTTGTTTTGCCGTCTGCAAAATCTGAATTGTGTCACCGCCAATAACTGAATGCAATGTTGCCCTGCTGATAAAAACTACCCTCATATCTACAGCTAAAACGCATTGCAAAAAGGAGGGGTTGCCTGAAAGTTGTTGCTCTCAACTGATTTGGCATGCATTGAAAGCTGGCGCAACCCGGAGGACTGTATAATCGTTTTAAGTTTGAATTCAACGCGTATGGCGGCAGAACTGGGTATTAGTATATTAAAAGCATTGGCTTATTTCGATCTCTTTGATTACCCGCTTTCAAAAGAAGAGTTGTTCTCTTTTCTGGAACGGCCTGTTGATATGGAATCCTTTGCCGGAACCCTGGCCGCTCTGCAGGAGTCCGGACATTTGTTTTTGATCAGCGGGTTTTATACGCTGCAAAACAATGCTTCCCTGATCGGCCGGAGAATGACGGGTAATCTCAGGGCGCGGGACTTGTTGCTAACCGGCAAAAGGATTTCCCGGTTTCTTTATCAGGTTCCCTACGTACGGGGTATCGGGATTTCGGGATCGCTGTCTAAAAATTTTGCGGCCGAAGATGCGGACATTGACTATTTTATTATTACCAGCCCGAACAGGCTGTGGGTGGCCAGAACGATGATGCACTGCATAAAAAAATTAGCCTTCCTGCGGGGGCAGCAGCATTGGTATTGCATGAATTATTATATAGATCAGGATGCACTGGAGATCGAGGAGAAAAATATTTTTACCGCCATTGAACTGATTACCCTGCTGCCGGTTCAGGGAGTGGACACGTTGCGGGAATTTTATCACAGGAATGAATGGGCGGGTAATTTTTACCCGAATTTTAAAAGAAAGAATGCGCAAAAGGATGAGGTGAGTGGAAAAAATCTGCTTAAATCCGCTTTGGAATATCTCCTTAATGGCAGGATGGGTGACTGGCTGGACAATTATTTTATGCGTGTCACTTCCAGCCGCTGGAAAAGAAAGGAGGCATTACAAAAGCGATCCGTGAAAGGAACCCGGATGAGCCTGTTTGCCGGCAAACATTTTTCGAAACCCAATCCGGCCTATTTTCAACGGGAAATCCTCAGCCTGTACAATGATAAAATCGGCAGGCTGAAGCCGATTTGGGCTAAACACCTGGTATAATCAGCTTTTCTTTTGTAATACCAGGATATAGTAATCGCCGATAAATTTCCAGGGCCATTTGGCTTTGAGCCGGTCTTCACTATGTTTCAGTAACCTGTATAATGCCGGATGCTTTTCAGGAAAATTTTCAAAATAAGATGGGGGAACCAGACTGCAAAGGCCTTCTGTATTCAGCAATCGGAAATTATTTTTTAATGCGGCTGCTATTGTCGCGGGCTGATGGTACCAGCAGGTGAAAGGAATGCCTTCAACCCGGGCCTTCACCCCTTTTTTACTAAAAACCCTTCTGAATGCCGTTTTGAATTTTCCCCGGAACAGGAGGGCTGTTTCCCATAAACAAAACCCAGGCATCATGACCAGGATGACGAATCCGGAAGGATTGACGAGCCTGTCAAATTGCGCCAGGACCCGGTTTATTTCTCCGGTGCAGTTCAGGCCGGCAAAATTGGAGAAAATAAGGTCGTACGGTCCTTTGCTTTTTAATGTCTGCAGATCAGTAAAGGAACAACACTCGGCGGTAACTTTATTTTGCAGGCCCCGCGATGCAACTTTCGCTTTGAGCACCTCTAACATGCCTGATGATATATCTGTTGCGTGCACCTGGTGCCCCTGTTCTGCAAACCAGACCGCATCTTCCCCGGTGCCGCTGTTTAATTCCAGGATCTTACTATTGGCCGGAAGCCATGCGGTTACCAGGTCCCTTACCCGTCTTCGCTTGTATTGTATGATGCTGTTTCCTGAGAAACTTTCGTCAAAGATTCCGGACTGCCTGCTGAATGCTGCGGCAACATATTGTTCATTCCTGTTCATAAGATTAAATCCGGAACTTCATCTTTTTGCAACTGGTTTAATTTTCTCTTTTCAAAAAATGCAGCCGGTATATAATACAGTCCCGATAAAGCTTTTTTCAGTTCGGCGAATTTACCGTCTGCTGGATGCTTAAGCAGAAGCCGGAAATTATGGAAGGCAATATGTTTCCGGTAGCTCTTGTGAACATAACGGTGTAACTGTTTGTAGAATGCCGGTTGAAAAGTATTCCGGAACATCAATGCCATTTCATCGGAGTCTGTCCAATTGGTCTTCTCCTTCAGACTGCGCCTGACCTTTTCATAAAAAACGGTACCGGGCAAAGGATAGGAGACTGATATACCCAGCTCGTGCGGCAACAAATGATTGATCATCCGGATGGTCATTTCGATATCCTCTTTGGTTTCTCCCGGATAGCCAAACTGAATAAAGAACGAAGGATTCATCTGATGTTTCCTGATCAGCCGGGTAGCATCTGCTATCTGCTGCACCGTGATACCCTTATCCATGGCATCGAGAATTTTCTGTGAACCGCTTTCAGCGCCCATCCAGATGTTTGCACATCCTGCACGCGCCAGGGCGCTGACATTCTCCTCCTGTAAAAGCAGGTCGGCCCTTGCCTGTATCTTGAATTTGAATTGAAGATTTGCTGCTTCGGTCAGCCGGGCAAATTCATTTATCCATCCGGGTTTCAAACCGAAAATATCATCACAGAACCAGATGTGGTCGAATAGATAATTTGCCTGGAGCCATTTCAGTTCCTGTACAACATTTTCCGGCGACCTGGCATTATAACGATTCCCGTAAATGGGCTTTGCACACCAGTTGCATTTATACGGACAACCCCGGGTGGTTGCCATGTTTAAGGAAAAGTAACCGGCATGTTTCATCCACATGGCCCGGTAGGGACTCAGGTCAATCAGGTCCCAGGCCGGCATGGGCAGGGCATCCAGCATTTTGATCACCGGCCGGGCCGCGGTTTTGATATACTGGTCGTCCTGCTTAAATGCGATCCCCTTTATCTGCGAAAAAACGGGGTCTTCATTCTGCAGGCTCTCAACTAACTCAAGAAGGGTTTCTTCCGCCTCTCCCAGTAAAATGAAATCGGCCCCTTCATCCAGATATAATCTGTACTGGTCTGTTGAATCGGATCCGGACAGAATAACGGTACATCCCCGCTGCTTAGCGAGATGAATCATCCGGAATGCGGCTTCCCGCATATTGGTCAGGCACATCTTGGTTAAATAATTAAATCCGTCATCATAGATCACAAAAAAATCGGGCTGGCAGGTTTCCAGCGAAGGAATTATTTCCTGCGGGCTATGGGAAAACTGCGTGTCAAATACGGAAACCTCATATCCGGCTGCCCGCAGGTAAGCCGCGGCATATAATGTACCGAGCGGAGGATAGGGTTGCCCGGTTGTCCATTGCTTAGGATCGAACCGTAAAAAATAATCGTGTGAAAAAAGAATTTTTTTCATTTCCGGGCATAGCTGATTTTTGAAAGAAAAATTTTTTTATAGGTCGAATTCAACTGGTATTCGGATCTTTTCCCGCAGGCAGGTGCAAATAGCAAACACATTTATTACAAATTCCGTTGCTGTTGGTATTTAGATTTCTCCGGAAGCTGAGGGCATCCGGACTGTTTAAAATTTCATCCAGTGCGTTTTCATGAATATTGCCCAGGGGTGCATGGAAGAAGCAGGGCCTTACTGTTCCATCGGCTTCCACAACTGTGGATACCCAGGGTGCATTGCATTTCTTATAGGGAAACGGGTTTCTTCCGTAAAACGCGGCATAATAAGAATAAATATTTTGAAGTTTTGCGGGCGATTCGGCAATAAACCGGCTCCTGAAAAGTGGTTCGAGATCCCGAATCAGCTTTTGGATGATAGCGTTTAATTCCGGTAATTCGGATTCTTGCAGCAGAATTTCCTGTTGCCGCGGCTGATCCCAGACCTGTTCCCTGTTAAAGGCCTGACTGCTGACATCTGCAGGCAAAAAGCTGATCTGATCCAAACCCAGATCCATTGCGCTTTGGATGATTGCAGGCCAGTACCGGAAGTTTTGCCGGTGAATAACTGTTCTCCCCCTTATTTTATACTGCGGATTATGGGAATGGATTTGATTGATTCCTTCCTGCATGATCCGGAAAGCGCCGGGGATATTCCGGATCTGATTGTGTATTTCTTCATTCCCATCCAGCGAAACGATAATATTATCAACCCATTTCAGCAGGGCGTCTGCATTTTTTTTGAGCAATAGACCGGTGGAAAGCAGGGAGACATTTATTTTCTCCTTTCGGAGTATCTCGCAAAAAGCAAAGAAATTGGAGTTTAATAGGGCTTCTCCCCCCGACATGACTACCTGCCGGGTTTCGAATTTTTTCAGGGTACACAACAGGGCTTCAATATCTTTTTTAGTGAGCTGTTTCACATGCTGGTTTCCTTTCCAGATATCACACATCACACATTTGCAATTACAGGCGCTGTGGGGCATCAGGATAACAATCGGCAACGCGGAAATTCTGTTGGTCTGCAGCGTTCGCTGCCGTTGAATGGTATGGTAGATGGATTGCATGGTTCGGGGAGCGCTCATTTTTTAACGCAGATCCAGTAAAAACAATCCCGGTTCCCCCAAAATTTATTGTACAGAGAATTCGGATTTTGCACAATCTTATAGCGAAAGCCCCGGAGATCATGTATGTCATGATGGAAATAGTAATCACTCATTTCCGGATAACCCAGGGAATCATAGTAGAGAAATGTCCGCTCTTTTGCTGCCTCTATTTCCTCCGCATCATAAAACGGGGAGTCCAGCAGGTGAATTTCCCCGCCGGGCTTCAGGAATTTCAGGCATAAGCTCAGGGTTTTTTTTATTGAATGAAAATATTGAATTGCGGCAGCAAAAATAATGCAGTCGAATTTACGTCCCGTTAATAGTCCGGATTCCAGATCTCCATAGATGAACCGCAGATGATCATTGTCACTGAATACTCTTGCTGCCTGCTGGAGTTCGGTGAAATTTATATCGAGGCCGGTGACTTCAGCGCCGGGAATCTCTGCGAGACAATGGGAGAGCCAGCCATTTCCACAGCCCGGTTCCAGGATCTGCAACCGTTTCTTTTTTTCGGTCAGGTAGTGGATCAGACGATGACAGGATCTTTTCCGGATCATCCATTCACCGGCGTGCGTATGCTCAGCAGCTATGTCGGGAAGATTCATCACTTCCACGTCTGAATACAACCTGTTTTCCATGCAACGGATGGTGATATATTTTTTCTCGAACAGGGAATTTCCGGGATTTTCGTTTCCCGCAAAATGAATATTGGTCAGTATGGATGAGTCGGGAAGGGACATGGTGTTTTTTAAAATCCCTGGATTTCCGGCTGCCGGTATTTCCAGAGCCTGTGTAAAAGTTTGATTTCGTAAGGGTATTGATAAAAGCTGGTTTTGTAGCGGATTCCGGAAATGAACTGTATGAATTTTCTTCTGAATTTGTTTAACCGGATATCCGAAACAGTGGGGTAATAACCATTCAATACAGTTTCAAAATTCCTGATCTTATCAACCATTTCTGTGGTAAGCCAGGGCGTGAGCGGATTCTTGCGCAGATCAAACCGCTCCCACTGGGGGCCGATCCAGTCTTCCAGTTGCTCGGGAAAATGAAATCCGCTTGCCTGAACCCTTTTATACAGGTCCGACCCTTCGGTTGGTACCGGACTATAGATGTAAATGATGATTTCCGTTTTGGGGTTGATTTCCTTAATTTCTTTGATGAAGGCGATATCCTGATCAATTTGTTTCATTACCTGATCCGGATCGTCGGCCGGGGTACCCAATACAAAGGAATATTCCGGAATAATATCAAATTTCGCCATCCGCGCCGCAAAGGCCCTGATCTGTGCGGCAGACTGGGTTCCTCCCTTATCCATCTTTTTCAGAATTTCATCGTTCCCGGTTTCGGCGCCAAAAAAAATCATCTTACATCCGGATTCCCGCAGCGTTGCCAGGGATGCATCCTTGTATTTATCGATAGTATCAATGCGTCCTTCTCCCCACCATATCATATTTTCAGGTCCGATAAGCCTGGAAAATTCAACCGTCCGCTTTTCGGAAACAAAGAAATTATTGTCGTGGAATTCTATGGAATCGGCTCCCCAGCGGGTCTTGATATATTTAACATCCCGGTAAACGGAAATGGCAGATTTGGCTTTCCATCTTGCCTCGTAAATGGGAACCACCGCACAAAACGAACAGGTAAAAGGACAGCCAATGCTGGAATGATAAGCAAGCGTTTTATTACCCAGGTAAGTTTTTCCCAGGTATTTTCCGACGGAATAAAAATTATTCAGTTTGTCATAAGGCAGGGGAGCGAGTGTTTCCTGTTCGATAAGATCTTCCTTGGCGGTTTTTACCAGCTGTCCATCGGAATAATAGATCAGGTTTTTGATATCTTCCAGGGGAGTCTGATTTTCCAGGGCGCTGATGAGTCTTGGAAAAGCATGGTCGCCGGGACCGTTAATCACAAAATCGACATAGCCCGATTTTACAACTACCGGATACTGGTTGGAAGGAAAATAACCTCCCCAGATCATTTTGGTATGCGGGAAATCTTTTTTTATTCTTTTTGAGAAGGGAATGGCCTGCTTGAGCTGGGGACCCGGCATAACGGTAAAGCCAATATATCTGATGGTCCCGCCTTTGAGGTAGCGGGCAATTTTTTCGTAAGGGTCTGTTTCCCGGTTGCCGTCAACGATCACCCATTCAAAAATATTTTCTATGGAGGCCGCGATATTTAAAATGGAATTGGGGATACGGTATTTGACCGAAGCACTTCGGGGGTTGAATAAAAGCACCTTTACCATATTGAATTAAAACAATGATTACTTTTAGGTTATTGCCTATTAGGATAAACGTTTTAATTATTTCAAAGGATGCCTCTGTTCAGCAGACTTAAAAGGACTTTTTTCCCACCCGGCAAAAAGGAAACGGAACCTGCAGACGCTTACGATCGATGGTCGGCGGCTTACGACAGCCAGCCGGACAACCTCATGCTGGCAATGGACGAGCAAATAATCGCTGCCCTGCTGGAAGGGATTGCAATGCGCCCGGAAATTATAGCCGATATTGGCTGTGGTACCGGAAGACACTGGGAGAAGCTGAAAAAAAAAGATCCGAAGAAGATCCTGGGTTATGATGTTTCTGCCGGCATGCTCACGAAATTAAAGGAAAAGTATCCGGAGGCTGAAACCTTTCTGCTAAAGGATCAGCATTTACCCGGCCTCGAAAATAATTCCTGCGATCTGGTTATCTCCACTTTGACCATTGCTCATATCCGGAACTTTCAGGAAGCCTTAACGGAATGGACCCGCGTGCTGAAACCGGGAGGCTGCCTGCTCATAACCGATTATCATCCCGTTGCCCTCGAACGGGGCGCCCGCCGTACCTTCCGTTATCAGCACCGGACAATTGTCATCAGAAATTATATTCATCCTCTCGAGAAAATAAACGAAGCCGCCGGGCAACTGGGATTAGTCCGCCTCCGTTTTATAGAAAGAGAGATTGATGAGGCCGTGAAGCCAATCTATGAAAAACAACAAGCCCTCGCCGTTTATGAAAAATTTTACGGAACGCCCATTATTTATGGTATTCTTTTAATGAAAGCCAATGCTGCTGAGTCAGGTAAGTATAACAGGCGCACAGGGTTTGAAGGATATCAGGATCCGGAACGGTAGAATACAGCAGCTGGCACCGGCCGGCTCATTAACCGCTGAAGGAGAAGAATATTTTTTATTTCATCGGGCTATTGCTTTTCCGGGCCTGATCAATTCTCACGACCATCTTGATTTCAATTTATTCCCCCAGCTGGGCAACCGGATTTATAATAATTACCGGGAATGGGGGAAAGATATACAGGAGGTAAATAAAGCAGAGATCGCGCGGGTGCTCCGGATACCCCTGCCGCTCCGGATCCGGTGGGGGATTTATAAGAACCTGCTGAATGGCATAACCACCGTGGTTAATCATGGCAGGCAGCTGAGGGTGGAGGAGCCACTTATAACGGTATATCAGCGATCCAGGTCCCTGCATTCACCGGCATTTGAGAAGAACTGGAAATGGAAGATAAATTTTCCCTTTATTAAAAGCCGCACCTTCGCCATGCATCTGGGAGAAGGAACGGATAAGGAGTCCAGCCGGGAGATAGACAGCATGATCAAATGGAATATTTTCAGGCGAAACGTTATTGCTATTCATGGCGTAGCTATGAATCCCCAACAAGCTGCTGCTTTCCGTGCATTGATCTGGTGCCCGGCGTCCAATTATTTCCTGTTGAATAAAACCGCACCGGTGCATACGCTGAATAAGCAAATGGATATCATGCTGGGTACGGATTCAACATTAACGGCAAGCTGGAATTTGTGGGAGCAGCTCCGGATGGCGAAAAAGGAAAAAATGATACCGGATAAGGAATTGCTGAATATGCTTACCAAAATTCCCGCAAAAACGTGGGGACTCGGTGATTGTGGCAATATTGCAGAGGGCTGCCAGGCTGATCTGGTGATAGCAGCCGGTAAAAACGGAGTAAATGCAATCGACCGTTTTTTTTCGCTCAACCCCGAAGATTTGTTACTGGTGATCCATCACGGTAATATCCGGATGTTCGATGCAGCGCTCTTACATCAGGCAGATCTGCCCGGATTTGAAATTGCCCGGTTCAGTAAAATTTCGGTGAATGGCAGATGGAAATATGTTGAAGGGGACCTGCCCGGACTGATGAGCCGTATTTCGCAATATTATCCGGCAGTGGCATTCCCCGTGTCCCTGTCCTGATCACTGCATTCCAATACCGTTCAGGTTCATAAACAACAATGAAAATAGCGCAGGATAAAAGCCGGGTCAGTTTATTGATTTTTACCGTTTATTTTATTGTGATCTGCGGGGTGGCGCAGTATTCCTACAGGAGACCTGAATATAACTGGGATATGCTTCCTTATATGGCCATTGTGCTGTCCGCGAAGTATCAGGATATTGGCAGCATAAAGCAGGAAACCTACCGCTCGGCAAGAGAGCATATTCCGGAGGCATTTTATCGGCAACTGATTAATCCCGCGAATGCTTACCGGAGAGAAATGTACCTGAACGATACGGCGTTTTATGAGCAGCTGGCTTTTTACGTGGTTAAACCGCTGTATACGGTCCTGGTTTACCTGGGTTATCACGCCGGCTTTTCGCTGGCGGGGGCAACCGTGCTGCCCTCGGTATTTTCCTGGCTGGCGATTTCTGTATTGCTATTGTATTGGCTGAATGAATATTTGTCCGCTTCCTTCGCTGCCGGAGCGGCTCTGCTGATCATGTTATCGGCCCCCCTGCTCTCCGTAGCGCGATTGTCAACACCCGACGCCCTGTCCGCATTTTTACTGCTGGGAGCTTTTTATTTTATTTTGGAGAAACCCAGGTTGCCCCTCATGCTTCTCTTTATGACTGCCGCAATCCTGGCGAGGCCCGACAATATCATCCCCTGTATCCTGTTGCTTTTTATTCCGGCCGTTGCGAAAAGCAGTCCCGCTAAAATGTCCGTAAAAGGATATATCGGAATTTTTCTTTTATTGTGCGGATGCTTTGTCATTGATTCTCTCCGGGCCGGCGCTTTTGGTTTTGACATTTTATATTATCCTACTTTCTCTCATTCTCTCAATATGGCACACGAGGATGCAGGCGTTTTTTCCTGGATTGGATATCTCCGGGTACTGCGTGCGGATGCTGTTACTGGTTTGTATCATTCTTCCATTGGCCTGTTCGGATTTATGGCCCTGCTGGTCTTATACAGAGAAAGGATCAGCTCACCGGGGGCTTTAACCTTACCTCTCCTGCTGCTCTTCCTGTGTTGTGTGACTATGCTGATCAGATTTATACTCGTTCCCGATATAGCTGACCGGTTTTATATTCCGTATTACCTCTTAATTTCTATTTTACTGATAAAAAGCTTTGCAGGGGATAGGGGACTGAAATATCATCAGAATCAAAATAGCCCGCAATGGAAATTTTAGGGGTGAAATGGAAAAATGCCCGTTCTCCCCGCCGGATACTGGCCATCCGCCTGCAGGCCATGGGGGACCTGGTTATCACGTTACCCTATCTGCAGCAGCTGAGAAACAGCCTTCCGCCGGACACGAAGCTGGATCTGCTCACGCGCGAAGAAGTGGAAGCGATTCCAAAAAACCTCGTTTTATTCAACAGGGTGTATGTTATCCGGGGCGGACGGAATACAAAAAAACAAATGCTGTATACGGCCGCACTGATACCACGACTTTTCCTGGAACGGTATGAGGTGGTGATCGATCTGCAGGACAATATTATCAGCAGTATGGTCAGGAAATCTTTGCTGCCCCGGGCCTGGTCGCTGTTTGATCGTTTGTCGCCGGTTGCGGCCGGAGCCCGCACCCAGCAAACCATTGAAGCGATCGGGTTGGGCGAATGTGTTCCGGCAACGCATTTTAAAATGAGTCGCGAAGAGGAAGGAGATAAGATCTTACTGGATAATGGCTGGAAGAGGGAAAATAAGCTCGTGATATTGAATCCCGCCGGAGCTTTTGAAACGCGGAACTGGGAGGTCGACCGGTATGTGCAGTTCGCCCGGATCTGGCTTGCCTCTTTCGCGGATACGCAATTCCTGATCCTGGGAACAGGTTTCATCAGCGCAAAAGCAATTTATATTCAGCAACGATTGGGTGAACATTGCCTGAATCTCGTCAGCAAAACCAGGCCGGAGCAGGCTTTTTCCATCATGCAAAAAGTGCATTTTGTTTTATCGGAAGATTCCGGCCTAATGCATATGGCCTGGGTTTCCGGAGTTCCGACCCTGGCTTTGTTCGGATCTACCCGGAGTGAAAAGGCAAGGCCGCTTGGCGACCGGTCGGGATTTCTGGATTCTGCCGATCTCGAATGCGGCCGTTGTATGCTGGAGCATTGTAAATATGGCGACACACATTGCCTGACAAGGTATTCGCCGGAGATGATCTTTGAAAGATCCGTTTCCCTGCTAAAAGATCAGCCACGTCCGGTCTGATCGCTGCAGAATAATTTCATAAGCTCCCTTGCGCTCTCATCCATGGAATAGACCAGGCCCCGGCTGTAGTCTGTATCGGGGTCGCGGATTATTTTCAATGCCAGGGCCACCATTTCTTCCTCATTCTTTACTATATGCCAGTGGGGGATATCTCCAATCTGCGGGTCGCAAAAACTGATTACATGCGCTCCGGCATATAAGGCCTCCATGCATACCGTGCTGAAGCCTTCATAGGAAGAAGGATGAAGCAGCAATTTGCAATGGCTCATCCATTCCAGCACTTCACCGTGCGTTCTTTCACCGGGTAATGAAATATTCTTTTGCAGATCAAAATCTAAAATCATTTTTCTCAGCGCGTCTTCCTGCGGGCCCTTGCCACAAATTACGGCGGAAACACCGGGCAGGGAGTCCCGCAATTTCCGGATTACCCGGACAAACACATCAAATTGTTTTAAGGGAATTAAGGAACCTACTCCCAGGAAGTCAATATCTTTTTCCGGATGGACAGGTGGAAAGGAGCTTGCTGCAATTCCGTTCGGAATGATAAAAGCCGGTTTTATCCCGTGATTTTTATAAAATTCCGCGGCGAGAAAAGGAGACATGGCCAGCAGATCCTCCGCAGCAGGTCTTATCCAGGGAACGAATTTATTCTGTTTACGTGCATCCTGGCCGAGTATCCAGATACAATGCTTAACAGAATATTTTTTCCCGAACCAGGTGCCGAGCAGCGCACACTCTGTACACCAGAAACTAATCATTCCGATGATTTCATTTTCCCGGTTTAATTTTTTCAGCATCCGCCAAACCTTTAACCATGTCCGGAGCCGGCGCAGCCTTCCTTTATTTCTGCCATTAAAAGGGATAATGCGATTACCATTCCAGAGATAGGGTGCGGAAACAAAGGGATACTGGAAGGAAAGAACAATAATATGCAGGTTTTTGAAATTTGTATTCAGTGTATTGATCAGCGCCTGTTGCGCGGGCAGGCAGGTTGTATCGGCCTCATTTTCCGGAAAGCCCGGGCTGAGTACAATCAGTGTATCACGGATCGCTTTCATTTCCCCCTTCATAACAAACAGGCGGCAAATGCTGCTTTTTCAGAAGCAAGCCTTTTTTGCAGATATACTTTGGCTTTGAACAGATTTGATTTGGAAGTGCCCACCATAATGCCGAGCATTTTTGCGATTTCCGGGTGCGAGTATCCCTCTATTACGTGCAGGTTAAAGACCAACCGGTAAACCGGGGGCAGTTCGCGGGTAAGGCAGATAAGTTCTTTGAAGAGCAGGATGTTGTCGGATAAGCGGCTGTCGTCTTTATAGTCCGAACCGCCCGGAATCAGTTCACTGGTTTCAGGAATATTTTTTTCTTTTCTTCTGTAATCTATGGCGGCATTGATCATAATTCTCCGCATCCAGCCCAGCATAACAATTTCCATTCTTTCCGGGTCCCTGATTTCAAAGCGGCCGAAATTCCGGAAGATTTTCACAAACCCATCGTTGGTAACTTCCACTGCCTGTTCATAGGTATCCATATACCGGTAAGCGATCTTCAGACAGGTTCCGTAATACTGCTCGTAGAGGATTTTCTGACACCTTCGATCCTGAATTGCACAGCCGTTGATTATTTGAAACAGTTTTTCCAATATGCGCGGGGTTATGCTAATTGAATGATTTCAGTATAAACGCCCTATCGAACCGGGTGGTTGCGTGGAGTGCCGCCGGGAGAGTACAATCCTAAAAGTAAATCGTGGATAGTATATGGCAGATGGTAGATGGAATTCATGTGCGGGTTTACACATGGGATCCATCTGCCATCTGCCATATACTATCCACGATTCCTAAATGCTGCTAAAAGGCTACATGCTTCTTGCACCTCTTTTTTTAGCTGCTTTCTTTCGTGGAGCAGATTTTTTTGCCCCGGCGCTTCTTTTCCGTGACGCTGATTTCTTTTTTGCGGCTTTCTTTTTTGTGGCAACACGTTTTTTTGGTGCTGTTTTCTTTTTAACCGCCGTTTTTTTCTTCGGAACCTTGCTTCCCTGTTTTCTTGCCTCCGATAATCCGATGGCAATTGCCTGTTTCCGGGACTTTACTTTCTTACCGCCTCTGCCACTTTTCAATTCGCCTCTTTTCATTTCATGCATTGCCCGCTTAACCTTCTTCTGACTCCCTTTTGAGTATCTGGCCATAATATGATTTTTAAAATGAGTTAATAATGAATGAATGTCATCAAAATACTTGCCATCTCTATTAATGTCAACGATTTATCCTCCGGGTTATCTCTATTGTCAGGTTATGAATTCTGTGCTGCTGAATATTTTCCCCAGGGCACTGACCAGCTCCCTGAACGGAAAATTCAGAATATCAACAGATTTCCCGGTCATTTTTGTTAAATCATACATGAAAGGGAAATTTTTTATTGTCGTTCTCTTCTTCCTTGCGGGTAAATGGTCGTTTAGCCAGTCTACCCTCGATTTTTATATCCGGCAGGCATTGGACAACAGCCCGCTGATGAAAGATTATCAAAACCAGATTCAGGCCAATCTGGTAGACAGCGCCCGGATCCGGGCGGTCAATAGGCCACAGGTCACCGGAACCAGCAGTAATGCTTATTCTCCGGTAATTCATGGATTCGGATATGATAATGCAATTACCAACGGAGGTCAGCTGAGCGCATTGGTTACCGTTGATCAGGCCCTTGTCAGCCGGAAAAATATTGCAGCGCAGTTTCAGAACCTGAGGATACAAAACGAAGGGATCGTCAACACAACAAAAATCTCCGAACAGGATCTTATCCGCACCATTACCGCGCAGTACCTGACCGCTTACGGAACCCTGCAGCAACTGGATCTTGCAAAAGAAGTGAATGCATTGCTGAGAAAGGAAGTGGATCTGCTGAAAACACTTACGGAAAGAAATGTTTACCGCCAGACCGACTATCTCACCTTACTGGTGACCGTTCAGCAACAGGAATTATCTATGAAGCAACTGGCCATTCAGTACCGGAACGACTACGCAGCCCTGAATTATTTAAGCGGCGTGGTGGATACAGCCGCTGTTTCGCTGCAGGAACCGCCGTTAACGGTGCATACAAGCCCTGATCAGGAGTATTCGGTTTTCTTCCGAAAATTTGTTCTCGACAGCCTCCAGCTTGCCCAGAACCGGACCCTGATCGGGTTCAGCTATAAACCGAAAATAAACCTGTATGCCAATGCCGGTTACCTTTCATCCTTCGCCTATCAGGCTTACAAAAACTTCGGCACCGGATTCGGACTCGATCTCACAGTTCCGATCTACGACGGGAAACAGAAAAAACTCCAATACAGTAAACTGGATATTGCAGAAAGAACAAGAAAAAGTTACCGGAATTTTTATCGGCGTCAGTATGAACAGCAGATCGCCGGGCTTCAGCAGCAATTACAGGCCACCGAAGCGCTGATCGGCGACATCAACGACCAGATAAGGTATTCCGACGGGCTCATTCGGGTAAACGCTAAATTACTCGAAACGGGCGATGCGAAAATTGCGGACCTGGTAATTGCGCTGAATAATTACCTGACGGCAAAAAATCTGCTTACGCAGAATAAGATAAACCGCTTACAGATCATCAACCAAATAAATTACTGGAACCGGTAAACCCTGGTATTATGTTCAGGCAGAAAAAATATTTCATTGCATCCCTGCTGCTTTCATCGGCCGTCTTCTCCTGCAAAAACGGGGAACCGGCAGCGGAAGAAAACCCGGAACCCATACAAACACCGGTAACCATTACGCATATTGATCAGTCGCCCCTGGCAGAATATATTGAACTGAACGCAACTTCTGGATTCCTGCTGAAAAATTACGTTAAGGCTAACGCGAATGGATACCTGCAGTCGGCGAATGTTTCTCCGGGGCAGGCAGTAAGCCGGGGCCAGGTGCTCTTTACTGTAAAAACCAAGGAAGCGCAGAGCATCGGGAATGCAATAAATATACTGGACTCTTCCTTTAAATTCAGCGGAACAAATGTTATCCGGGCCGGGGCAAACGGATATATTACCCAGCTGAATCATCAGGCAGGAGACTATGTGCAGGATGGTGAACAGCTGGCAGTTATCAGCGATGCAAACAGTTTTGTTTTTTTAATGGACCTGCCGTTCGAACTAAGACCTTATGCGCCGGTCGGAAAAGCGGTAGACGTTTTACTGCCGGACGGGACCCGGCTTCCGGGCAGGATCAGTTCTGCCATGCCGACCGTGGATGCTGTTTCCCAAACGCAGAGCATGGTCATAAAGCTGCATACTCCGCGGCCCATTCCGGAAAACCTGATAGCCAAGGTCAGGATTGCCAGAACAATTAGAAACAATACCGTTTCTCTGCCCAGGCCTGCTGTATTGACGAATGAAACCCAGTCTGAATTCTGGATTATGAAAATGACGGATTCCAGCACCGCAGTAAAAGTGCCGGTGAAAAAGGGAATTGAAACCGGCGACCGGGTCGAGATCCTCTCGCCGCCACTTACCCCGAACGATAAAATATTACTGAGTGGAAATTACGGATTGCCAGATACAGCAAAAGTGATCATTAATCAGCCTTAGATCAAATATGTGAAAAACTTCTTCCTGTTATATAAAAATCCCGTTACTGTACTGATCGTGCTGATTATAGCCGGTGGCCTGCTGGCATACAGTAAATTACAGACCTCCCTCTTCCCTGAAATCACCTTTCCTAAGATCAAGATCATTGCGGATGCCGGGCTTCAGCCGGTTGATAAAATGATGATCACTGTAAGCAAGCCGCTGGAGAATGCCATCAAACAGGTGCCGGACCTGAAAATGATCCGGAGTACAACAAGCAGGGGGAGTTGTGAAATCTCCGCCTTTATGGACTGGAATGCCAATATCGACCTGAGTAAACAGCAGATTGAATCCAAAATAGGACAGGTAAGAAATCTCCTTCCGCCGGAAACGCAGATCACGGTTGAGAAAATGAATCCTTCCATTTTACCGGTGATGGGTTATACGGTGGAAGGAAGCGGACAGTCGCCCATCGAACTGAAACTACTCGCCACCTACACCATAAAACCTTTTTTATCGCAGGTGGACGGAGTATCCGAAGTCCGGGTTATCGGTGGCAAATCAAAAGAATACTGGCTGAAGCCGGATATGCGCAAAATGAGCGCGCTGGGCATTACGCCGGATTCCATCAGCATTGCGCTGGCACAAACGAATTTTATCCGGAGCAACGGATTTATTTCGGATTATAAATTTCTGTATCTCAGTCTTACCGACGCCCGGGTGCATACGATTGAGGACATTAAAAATATTGTGATCAGAAATGACGGCAGGCGCATTGTACGGATCCGGGATATTGCCGATGTCCAGATAAATGAAGCGGTGGAATATACCAGGATAAATGCCAACGGGAAGGACGGCATACTGATTGCCGTTATTAAACAACCCAATGCCAACCTCGTGGATTTATCCACGCTGATGGAACAGAAGATCAGCGATCTTAAAAAGATTCTTCCGAAAGGAGTCAGCATTCAGCCTTATTATATTCAGGCAGATTTTGTGAAGACCTCCATTAAAAGCGTTTCAGACAGTTTGTGGATCGGGTTAGCACTGGCGATTATTGTCGCGGTAATTTTTTTACGGTCGCTGAAAGCCAGCGCAACCATCCTGATCACAATTCCCGTTACGATTGCCCTGACATTGATTGTGTTGTACAGCATCGGTTTTACTTTGAATATCATGACCCTTGGCGCTATTGCGGCTGCGATCGGACTGATCATAGATGATGCCATCGTGGTGGTTGAACAGATCCATCGAACGCATGAGGAACATCCGGAGGAATCATCTGCGCCGCTGGTAAAAAAAGCTATCCATTATCTTCTGCCCGCGATGATCGGATCTTCCATCAGCACGATCGTTATCTTTTTTCCTTTTATATTAATGAGCGGCGTGGCAGGCGCTTATTTTAAAGTGCTTACAGATAGCATGATCATTACCCTGGTCTGTTCCTTCTTCGTGACCTGGATCTGTTTGCCTGTTATTTATTTATTGCTTACCGGGAAAAAATCCCGGAAAGTTTCAAAGGCTGTGCCACCGCACGCGGTTAAAAAGCAGCGCTGGGTTTCATTTTTTATTTTACGGCCGCTGATCAGTCTGGTCTTTGTTGCGGGCCTGATTGTGGCAGTTGTATTCATCTTACCCAGACTGGAAACGGGTTTTCTTCCGGAAATGAATGAAGGAAGCATTGTTTTGGATTATGCATCACCGCCGGGCACTTCTTTGGAAGAAACGGACAGGATGTTAAGAGAAGTGGAAAAGATCATTAAGACCATTCCGGAAGTAACTGCTTATTCCAGGAGAACCGGAACGCAGATGGGGTTTTTCATAACGGAGCCGAACACGGGCGATTATCTTATTCAGCTGAATGCAAAACGAAACCGCACAACCGATGAGGTGATTTCAGCCATCCGGGCGAAAGTGGAAGCATCGCAACCTGCGCTGCGTATAGATTTCGGCCAGGTGATTACCGATATGCTGGGAGACCTGATGACCTCGGTTCAGCCCATTGAAGTGAAAGTTTTCGGCGATGATCAGCAGAAATTGCAGGAACTCTCCAAACAAATCGCGGACGCGGTTTCCGCAGTAAAGGGAACGGCGGATGTTTTTGACGGGATCGTCATCGCCGGTCCTTCCGTAAGTATTGATCCGGATTACAGCAAACTGGCGCAATTCGGAATTACGCCGGCTAACCTGCAGTACCAGCTGCAAACCTACATGGAGGGGAATGTGGTGGGTCAGTTGCTGGAGAAAGAACAGTTATCGCCCATTCGTCTCGTTTATCCCGGCAGCAGGAAGATCAGCGTTTCTGATATTGAAAAGCTGCAATTGTTTTTACCAAACGGCAAGCTGAATCCGATCACTTCGCTGGCCAGCGTTCGTGTCAATCCCGGTGATGCGGAGATACAGCGGGAAAATCTTCAGTCCATGGGTGTTGTTACGGCGCGTTTGGAAAACAGCGACCTGGGGTCAGTGATCAAAGGCATCCAGTCAGGAGTGAAAAAGAAAATAAGCCTGCCCGCGGGTTATCATATAGAATACGGCGGGTCTTATGCAGCACAACAGCAATCCTTTCAGGAGTTGCTGCTCATCCTGATCTCGGCCAGTTTGCTGGTTTTTGGCGTGATCCTGTTTTTGTTTAAGGAATTCCGGATCGCCATCCTGATTTTATTGGTGGCGGTATTGGGCATTTCAGGAAGTTATCTCGCTTTATATGTTACTGGCACGCCGTTGAATGTGGGTAGTTATACCGGTTTGATCATGATTGTCGGGATTATCGGAGAGAACGCGATTTTTACATTTCTGCAATTTAAAGAAGCGTTGCTGACCCGGTCGGTGGATGAATCTGTGGTATACGCCATCTCTACGAGACTCAGGCCAAAGCTGATGACCGCACTCGGCGCCATTATTGCGCTGCTCCCCCTCGCTCTGGGCATCGGCGCCGGCGCGCAGCTGCACCAACCGCTGGCCATTGCCGTAATCGGCGGATTCATCATTGCCCTGCCCTTGTTGCTCATTGTTCTTCCCACCCTGCTCAGAATTTTGTACCGGCATGAAAAGGATCATCCCGGAGATATAATAGTTTCATCTTAAATCAATTTAAAATAAGTATTATGAAAAGCAAACATTGTATCTTTTTATTCTCCCTGCTCATATTTGGCGGGATGACCGGTGAGTTGTGTGCCCAGCAGCATTTTCAGGTTACCAAATCATTCCCGATCGCCAGCGCGGGTGGCTGGGATTATATTGCGGTGGGCCCTGGCAATAATCGCCTGTATGTGTCCCATGGCACCCAGGTAAATATCCTGGATGAAACAACCGGAGATTCTGTAGGGGTGATTCCCAATACCACGGGTGTTCACGGAATTGCCTTCGTGCCTTCTTTGGGGAAAGGGTTTACCAGCAATGGCCGGCTGAATAACGTAACTGTTTTTGATTTGAAAACGAATGAAGTGAAGGGGCAGATTGCCACCGGGCAAAATCCGGATGCCATAATGTATGACGCTTTTTCCAAACTCATCATCACCTGCAACGGGCGGAGCGCCGATCTCAGTCTCATTGACCCCGTTACGGAAAAAGTTGTGGCAACCATTCCTGTAGGAGGGAAACCGGAAACGGCTGTAGCGGATGAAAAAGGAAAATTGTATGTGAATATTGAAGATAAGAGCCAGATTATAGAAGTGGATATCAATAGCCGTACGGTGAAAAACCGCTGGCCGCTGGCTCCCTCAGAAGGCCCGACGGGCCTTGCAATAGATTTAAAAACCAGGAGGTTGTTTGCAGGCTGCGATAAAACGCTCGTAGTGATGAATGCAGACAACGGTAAAGTGGTTGGCCGGGTAACCATCGGAGATGGCTGTGATGGCGTAGCTTTTGATCCGGAATTAAAATATGTATTTGCCAGCTGCGGGGAAGGTAAGCTCAGTATTGTTCAGGAAGAAAGCGCTGATAAATTCAGACTGGTGCAGGACCTGTTGACAAAAAGAAGTGCCAGGACGGTTGCCGAAGATGCAAACACACATACAGTGTATTTACCTGCTGCGGATTTCGAAAAAACAGCCGCAGCGGGCCAGCGGAGACCACCCATGATTCCCGGAACGTTCCAGGTGCTGGTGGTGAAGCAATGAGTTGCTGAGAAAAAAATGGAAATCAGCTGTCTCTTCCTGCAGCAGGGGAATTCTCTTCGGGCGCATCATCCTTTGAGTTCTTAAAATCGAGTTTGCCGAATTTCCAGGTGAAATTGATTCCGAAGGATCGGTACGGAATTTTCCGGATGGAACTCATGGTAAAGTCCGGGCCGAATAATTCCGTCCTTTGATTCACATAGTTGCTGAATGGATTGCTGGCGGTAAGGGCTATGCTTCCCTTTTTATTCCAGAATTGTTTGCGCAGGGCGAAACTGTAACTGGTGAAGGAGGGGTAACGGCCCTGCAATTCATTGCGGGGAGAATTGAAATTTCCGAAAAATTCTCCGGCGAGAGATTCAGCAAACCGGTAACTGAGGTTCATATTCAGGCGGTAATTAAAACTCTTTGCATCAAGACCCTGGTCGAGCGCGTTAATGGTATGCCGCTGGAACAGGAACACATTGGTTCTGCAATCGAACTGCGGGGTTACATGGATATGCCCGTACAGGCTCAGACCGGCATCTTTTTCCAGCCCGATATTCTGACGCGTATTCATACTTACGCTGGTATAAGTGGTGTCCCCAACGGTCAGTTCCGGATAATAAACGATATAGGGTTGAATATCGTCCTTGGATGTCCGGTAAAAAGCGGAAACCATCAGGAATCCGACCGTATTCAGATTATAATCATAGCTTAATTCAAAGCGGTTGCCGATCTGCGGTTTCAGATAGGGATTTCCGGTTGAGATGTTTTTCGGGTCACTGGTATTGATAAATGGATTCAGATCATAATAGTCGGGTCGCCGGATTCTTTTGGAGTAGCTGAATTTCAGGGATTGATCTTCGTTTATTTTTCTTAAGAAGAAGGCCGAAGGTACCCAGGTATTGTATCCCGGTGTTGCAACCTCCGTTTGTGCGTTGGAGAAATGGGGATTGAGTTCTGTGCGTTCATACCTTGCTCCGATTTTCATATCGAATAAAGAGAAGACCGGCAGACTGATTTCAGAATAGAGCGCATATATCTGCTGATGATAGGTAAGCTGATTGGAAAGGCTGCTGTCGTAATAATAGTCATTCGTTTCCGGATAAAGGCTCAGCACGTCGGAATGATTGCTGATATCCCGGAAATTTATTTTTCCGCCGGCGTTCAGCATGATTTTTTCACCAAAGGGCTGGGAGTAATCCACCTGAAATTCTGTTTCCCTCTCAGTTCCTGCGCTTGTGTTGTTCCGTCCGTAGAAAAGGGAATCCTTCGGCAGGGCAAATTGCCGGTTATCTGAAATGATATCGCTGTTATCGCTGCTGGTCCGCAATGCAATTTCCAGTTCCTGGTCTTTTGTATCGAACGTCCTTTTATAATTAAGGCTCGCATCTATATTATGCGAGGAATATTCGTGATTGCTTTCATTGGAGATCAGCGATTCATTGACCAGCGTTCCGGCGGGCAAACTGCTGGTGGTCTGCGACTGGTTACCCGTTCCCTCGCTTGTGGATCCGTAACTGCCGTAGTTGAGTGAACCGGAGAAATTATTTTTTTTCTTCAGGGTCCAGTCGAATCCAATACCGCCCTGCATGCCATTCCGGTCGGAACGGCTGCTGCGATCCTGGTCCAGCAGGACGGTTGTTTTCGCCAGGGTGTCCTGGGAAGTTCTTGTGGACCCGGATGGCGTGGCGGAGGCCAGACGGATATTCCCTCCTGCATATGCGTGGATGCCGAAATTGCCCCTCCGTGCATTCAGGTTGAAGGATCCGTTTTCTGTTCTCGTTCCGGCAGAAAGAGAAAGATTTCCATTGATGCCGCGTACCGAACTGTGTTTTAAAATGATATTGATAATGCCGCCGAGTCCTTCTGCATCATATTTTGCGCCTGGATTCGTAACCACTTCAATGCTCTTGATCTGGCTTGCCGGAATGGACTGCAATACATCGGTAATATTACTCCCAAAGGCGGTGGAGGGCTTGCCGTTAATTAAAAACCGGATGCTGGAACTGCCGGCGAGTTCCACATTCCCGTCCACATCCACACTCACCATCGGCACTTTTTTAAGAATATCCGTTGCAACGCCTCCCTGGGATGTAAGGTCTTTTTCCGCATTAAATACCATTTTGTCAATCTTGTTCTCCACGAGGTTGGTAGGCGCGGTTACGACGACGGCCTGGAGGCTGGTTTCTTTTTTAGCCAAAAGGATTTTTGCCAAATCCGGACCGCCCGATTTTTTATCCAGGAAGATATGTTTGATGGTATAGGATTGATATCCGAGCGATTCAAACAAAATGTTAAAATATCCGGATGTCTTCAAATGGATGCTGAAATGACCCTGCGAATTGGTTATAGCGCCATTGCTTCCTTTTTTGCTGCCTTCCGGAATCAGGGTTACCGTGGCGTATTCAAGCGGGTTTTTTGAAACGGAATCCATTATCTGTCCGGCTACAATGCCCTCCTGCTTTGCGTTTGCGGGGGACTGTGACATTCCACTGATATGGGCAAGAATAAAAAAAACAGGAAGGATATACTTTGAATTCATGATACAGTTTAGGAATTGCTGCAAATGTAAAGGGCAATTCCGGAGGAAAATGGAAGTTAAAAAAAATATTTCCTCCTGAACGCATGTAAAACAACGTGGCCGTCAGATTATTGCGCGGACTTTCTTTTTTTCTTCGGTTCGTTGAGATCTGCTTTTAAAGATTTCAACAGATGACCATAACCCTTACTGATGAGATGGCTGTAGGATGAATGGTCGAAACCCTGCATTTCACCGGTGAATTTATCAACCATCGTCAGTCTGAGCAGGTTTTCTTCTGCCAGCGACAAAGCCAGGTCGTATTTCAAAAGTATCTGTTTTAGTTTGGTGGTATTGCGCATAAGTGGAAAGCAATGTATTAAAAAATACCGGGAGAAGCCATCGCAGTGAAAGCATTTTCCCTGACGATCCTGGAGAATCTATGCAGGGTCTATGCGGAAATTCTTCCGGAAATCAAAACCATTATTGAGGCAAGATGGGACCACGAAACGCCCACGTTCCGGAGCCGGGCGAGGACAATATTGCAGAAAAAATAAGGCTTCCCTATTCCGCGATATTTACCGATTGATTACATTTAGTTGAACGCTTATTTATGGTAACAGTACAAGCAGCCCGGGAACTTGCCTTAAGCTTTGAAGCAACGGATGAGAAACCACATTTCGACCGCTTTGCTTTTCGTGTGAAAGGGAAAATATTTTGTACGCTCTCGGAAGAAAGAAAAGATCTCAACCTGAAACTTACACTCCATGAACAATCCGTTTTCTGCAAAGCGGATCCGGAAGTGATTCATCCGGTCGCCGGAGGATGGGGACGACAGGGCTGGACCACGATCCATCTTTCCAAAGCCCCGAAAGCTTTTTTCCGGGATGCGCTGACCACGGCCTACTGCAATATTGCGCCTTTGAAGCTGGCGGAGAAATATAAATCTTACGAATAACCAGCTTAAAAAGCGGACAGCCTGTGCATCAAAAGCGGACAGGTCGGCTGAAACCTGATCTGTAAGAATTTGATTCCCAGGTTATTAATTTATGGCATTTTTTTTAGGGTAAACCAGGGCCACCGGATCAATGATCTCCCATGATTAGAAACTACATGCTCATTGCGCTGCGCCAGCTCGGCCGGCACAAGCTTTTCTCTGCTTTGAATATATTCTGTCTGGCTATTGGTATTTGCTTTTGTATACTGATCGGGCAGTATGTATTGCATGAAAGAGCGGTGAATGGCGGCCTGAGAAATATTCATCAGCAATATTTTATTACCAGCAACTGGAAAGTGAAAAATACGGGTCCGGATATAACCACGGTAGGGCCGCTGGCAAAAGCATTGAAACAAAAATTCCCTGACCTCGTAAGTAATTATTATCGGTTTAATCCCGTTGCCAACGTGATATCGGCCGGTGACCGGCATTTCAAAGAAGATATATCCATTGGGGATACCAGCCTGGTCTCCATGTACGGGTATCCCTTATTATATGGCGATCCGCACAGAGCATTTCAAAACAACCGCTCTGCGGTTATTACTGAAGCAATGGCCGTTAAACTGTTCGGCGATCGCAATGCGATGGGAAAGACCATTACGATGACCAATGCGACCGGAACAAAACAGGATTATAAGGTTTCGGCTGTTTTAAAATCCGTTCCTTTCAATACGGTTAGTACATTGTCCGTTAAAAAGGATGGATTTGCTGTTTTTATTCCTTTTGAAGGAAATGACTATTACCCTGGCGGAACAGGTGAAGAATTATGGACAAGCTTTTTCACAGTTGGTTTTGTAGAATTGAAACCGGGCGTGCGTCCCGAACAGCTAACTGGACCGGTTAAAAAGCTGCTGGCTTTAAATTCGCCTGAGAATATCAGCAGGAACCTGGAAGTGAAATTCAATCCGCTGGATCGGTATTATTTGGAAAGCGGTGGCGGGGCTGTTGAAAAAACACTTACCATACTATCCCTGGTTGCACTTGGAATTCTGCTGATGGCTATTATTAATTTTGTGAACATCATGATCGGCACTTCCGCCTACCGTATCCGGGAGATCGGTTTAAGAAAAGTGTTTGGTGGAAGAAAAGGACAATTGGTTTTCCAGTATCTGACAGAATCTATTGTGCTGACTGCGGTGGCTGCATTGTTGTCGCTTTTATTATATAGTTTATTCCGGCCGGTGTTCAATGAGATCCTTCAGACTTCCCTTCCGGTGGTAAATCATTTTAATATTGAGCAGGCAGCCTTGCTGGTAACTCTTGTTGTCCTGGTTGGATTAACTGCAGGGATCTATCCCGCATTTATTTTGAGCGCTTCGGAAGTGATTGCTTCCGTTAAAGGAAAACTGAGTTTGGGTGAAAAGGGCGGATGGATGCGAAAGTCCCTGCTGGTCGTACAGTTTTCGGCAGCCATTATTGTATTCATTTTCTCCCTGACCATTTCAAGACAGGTGAATTATTTCTTTGAGAAAGACCTGGGGTATAACAAGGATCAGCTGATGATCCTCACGGCCTTCCCCAAGCAGTGGGATTCCTCGGGAATAGCTAAAATGGAAATGATCCGCAGCGGTTTACTGGAAATCCCTTCCGTAAAGGATGTAAGTCTTTCCTTTGGTATACCCGGGGAACAGCCCTTTCAAATGCCAATGGTGCCTGCAGCTTCCAAAGACAACCAGGCATTGAATATTCCGACGATCACCGTCGATGAGAATTTTGCATCCGCCTACGGCCTGAAATTACTGGAAGGAAGGTTTTTTAAAAAGAATGAAGGCGGATTCGTATCTGGTGAAATGGTCATTTCTTCATCCGCCGCCAGATCATTCGGCTGGAAAGATGCCATTGGCCAGAAAGTACGATTCAGCAGCGGAGGATCTTTTGCGGATGGAGGGGTGCTGACCGTGGTTGGGGTGGTAAATGATTTTAACTATTCTTCTTTGCATGATCCGGGTGGACCGGTGGCTTTTATTCATGTGAGAGATGCACTTGCCTACCGGTATTTATCTGTTAAATTACAGGGTGGCCAAATCAGCAACAGTATTGCACTGTTAAAGGGCAAATGGAAGGAACTCTCTCCTGGTGCACCTTTCGAATTTTTTTTTATGGATGAGAAATTTCAGTCCATGTATCAGTCGGAGATAAACCTGAAAAAAGCAGCGGGTATCGCAACCGGTCTGATGGGCCTGATCGTATTGCTGGGTGTTTTTGGAGTACTGACCCTGGCGCTCACCAAAAGGACAAAAGAAATTGCGATGCGGAAAGTACTGGGCGCCGAGGTTTATCATATCATCATTTTGTTTTTAAAGCAGTATGCGATGCTGATTGCCATCGCAATCCTCATTGCCTGGCCGCTGGCTTATTGGTTAACCACCCGCTGGCTGGAACAATATGCCTACCGGATCGGACAAAGCGCAGGATATTATCTGCTGGTGGGCGCGATTGTCTGTTCGATTTCCTTTTTGCTCATCGGGCTCCAGTGTTTGAAAGTGGCGGTTACAAACCCGGTTAACAGTTTAAAGAATGAGTGAGCAGGATATAAGCTATTGTGAGCCAGGTACAGGAATGACAGCGAGGCAACCCGTAAACGGTTAAACCCTCGTTTTGGAAAGAAGAATTCGATGCGAAAAATTATTCTCCAACCTTACGCCATTTGGATGGTAAAGCTTACTTTTGCTCCCCGCGATAAAAGCGTTCGGGGCGTAGCGTAGCCCGGTCATCGCGCCTGGTTTGGGACCAGGAGGTCGCAAGTTCGAATCTTGCCGCCCCGACATCCTCGTAAGTGTTTAGATCCAAAAGCCTGCATAATCAGATGATTTGCAGGCTTTTTTTCAAATTTCCATATCATTTTGTAGCAAATCGTATCAAGTTTCTGGTGACCTGATTGGTGACCTGGTTCTTGATAGTATCTTCTGGTTCACCAACAAACCATAATCATAGTAATGATTATGAATGAGGTCACCGGATAAAAGGTCAATTCATTTTTCGTGTGCAGGCTGGATTCTGACGAAAGAGAATTTTTAAACGAAAAAATGAAATTAAAATGAGAAGCGAAAACACCTCGCCGTGGGTCGCTATTAAAAAAACAGAGCTAACAGCAATTCTCGCCTACATGCTGCTTAAACAATCTTATTTATTCCCGGTATGCAGGCTGATTACGCGGGTTATTTGCCATTGGTGGTTATTGTGTCGCCAAATGATGATAAACTTGTCGGGTCTCGATATGTGGTTGTTTTCCGCATGATTAATGAACCGGTGAAGACCGATCTCGACAGCGCCAAAATCAGGTATCTGGTAAACCTCGATGCTTCCCTTTACCAACACGCGGGTCACTTTGCCGCAGATATTCTCCTTAATCGCTGCTAACAGCGCTTTTTTTGAAGTCTCCAGGCCGCTGCCGTCATGATAAAATTCTATACTGTCGGCATAAATAGCGGCTTGTTTATCCATGTCGCAGGTATTGTAGGCGTTAAAATAGACACTGTCCATATGAGCAATGGTATTATACAATTCCTGCGATTCGGGTTTGTAGACATAGGTATCCTGGCTTTGAGCGGATGCACTGATCGAAGTAAAGAGACTAATAAGCAGGGCCAAAACTGTTAATGAGGTGTTTTTTTTCACGATTCTTTTTTAAAATCACATCGCCAATGCTATGCCAATTATATAATCCGGGCGTTTCATGCGCATACAAGAAAATATCATCCGGCAGTATCATTCTGACCGCAAGCTCTTCACAGGATTTATCAGTGCAGCTTTCACGGACTGGAAACTCACTGCTAACAAAGTGATGAGAAAAATCGATATCCCCGCGATAATAAATATATCCGCGCCGATATGGATGCGGTAAGCAAAAGCATTCAGCCATTGGTTCATTGCCCACCAGGACAAGGGAAATGCTATGAGTGTTGCAATCAATACCAATTGCAGGAAGTCTTTTGATAACAGCAGCACAATGTTGTTCACTGTGGCCCCTACTACTTTCCGGATGCCAATCTCCCGCTGTCTTTTCTGAGCAGTAAAGGCGGCCAGCCCGAAAAGCCCCAGACAGGAAATGATAATCGCAATACCTGCAAAGTATTTTGACAGGGCCGCAACTCTTTTTTCAGATGAATAGAGCGCCTGGTAATCGTCATCCAGGAACCTGTATTCAAAAGGCTGTCCCATATCGTAATTCTTATAAAATTTTTCCAATCGCGCGATTGTCTCCGCTTCCTTTCCCGATTGAATCTTAACCATAATCTTCGACGCCCCCTGACTCATCGTGAAATCGAAGAAGCAGGGCTTGATATTCTCATGCAGGGATTGGAAATTAAAGTTTTTTACTACACCTATAATTACCCTGTCTTCGCTTCCTAAATGTACTGTCTTTCCAATGGGTTCTTTAAGGCCCATGACTTCAATAGCCGCCTCATTGAATATGATAGTTGATTTCTCATTTCCATAGGACCTGGAAAATGTTCTTCCCTGCTTCAGGCTGATCCCGGCCGTTTCAATAAAATCGTAGCCTACCGCCAGGTCCGTAAAATCGATGCGTGTATCGGGCGCTTTTCCCGCCCAGGAGAGATCGTAAGTGCCTCCATTCCGGTTCGTAATATTATGCCTGAAATTAGCTGCATTAATGACTCCGGGTATGTTTTTAACTCCTTGCAGATAATTTTCGAGGTCCGCCTCATATTTGCCACCAGGTGCATAGTCCTCTTTATTGTCCGATATCACTCCGCCCTTTTCAAAATAGAGGATATTATCTCTGTTATAGCCCAGGTTTTTTGTCTGTATTAAATGCATTTGCCTGTACACGACCAAAACCGACACAATGAATATGGTCGAAAGTGTAAATTGAACCAGCACCAATCCTTTTCTGACGAATACCTCACCCACAGCCGTTTTGACCCGGCTCTTCAGTATGGCGGCAGGCTTGAACCCCGACAGATACAATGCCGGATAGCTGCCGGACATAATCCCGGTCAGGAGCGTTATGCCCGAGAGTGCCAGTATAAACCCTGCATCTGGTTGGATGCTCAGCTGTTTGCCTGTTATCTGGTTGAATTGAGGCAGTAACAGAATGACCAGACCAATCGCTGCAACTACTGCCAGAAAAGTCAAGAGGAAGGATTCGCCCAGATACTGAAATATCAGACTTGTCCGGCTCGCGCCCAATATTTTTTTTATTCCTACTTCCTTCATCCTGGCCGCCGCCTTAGCCGTGGCCAAATTCATAAAATTGATGCAGGCAATGATCAGTATAAAAATAGCGATGATGGAAAAAAGCTTCACGTATTCAGCTCTTCCTCCAACGGGCGCTCCATTTTCGTAATGATTATGGAGATAGGTATCGGAGAATTGCTGGATAAATAAAGTGACTTTGGAATTTCCCCTTTTTCCTATAATTAAACTCGTTATTTTATGGTTGAAGTTAACAAGATCAGTACCTTTTTTCAGGACAACATAAGTGCTGGGATCATTATTTCCCCATTTTTGCAGCTTGGCATTTTTTTCCAGAAACAGATCATAATTAAAGACAATGTCAAATTGAGCCGTCGCGTGTTCAGGCGGCTTTTCGAAAATCCCGGAAATAAAATAGAGCCCATCATAGTCTTTTTGATTCCATTCAACATATTTTCCCACCACATGATCTGTGGTATTGAATAGTTTCAGGGCGAGTTCTTTGGATATAACAATGGCATGTTTGTCCTGAAGTATCTGATCCTTATCGCCTGCGATAAGCCGGTAAGAGAAAATTTTGAAATAATCCCGCCCGGCGAATTGGCCATTTGCAGTGATATGCTGGTCTTTTCGGGAAATGAATCCTTTTTTATCAAACCAGGAAACGGGAACGACAGCTGTTGCATATTCCACTTCGGGCATTTCCCCGGCCAGGCTGGTTGCCAGCAGCCCCGGAGTGTGCTCGTCAGTCATTATGCCGTTGGGCGTTTGCGAATTTCTCAATACCTGAAAAAGCTGGCTATCCTTAGCGTTGAATTTGTCGACATGTAATTCGTCATTCGCCCATAGCCAGATCCCTACCGCGCAAGCTATTCCTGTGGAGAGACCTATCAAATTAAGGAACGTAAATTGGCGGTCTTTTACAAGGTTACGCCAGGCGATTTTGAAATAGTTTCGGAGCATAGCACCGGTTTTTTTGCAAAAAGGATGAGACCCAAATCCAACTGGCGAAACAAGAAAGATGCCAGCTTCCTATCGTATTAATAATCTATTATTTATGATCGAATATTTTGTTTGGACTGTTCGGTTATGATGCACAGCCTGTACAATCCTGACATAAGGTATTTCAGTGCAGAATTATGGCTCAGGTTTTCAATGGTCGTAAAATAATGATAGAGGTCTTCGGCTACGCTGGGTATTACTGCTTCCAAGGGAATATCCGTTTTTTATAAACGTGTTTCAGGAATGCGGTAACCTTATCCCTGGTCATATTCCATTTTCTTAAGGTCCGGATGGCCCGGCTGCTATGATCCACTTTTTCTTTAAACCGACTGATGTAAATGGTAAAGGCTCCCAGCAGGGTTTTCTTTTCGGGCTTTCTTCCCGGTCTTCCACCGCGACAACCGGTTTTCCCTGGTAGGCTTTTTTGAGCATGTAAGGGGTGACCGATTCGAATTGAGCGGAAAGAACCATTATTTGTCCGGGATATAATTTTCTGAATGAAAGATCAAAATTTATTGCCAGGGGAAGTTCTTTTTATTGGAATTACCCATTTCGGTTATTGTATCCGGAAGATCCAGACCAAATTGTTGTTTCCGGTGTTGGAAATCATCAATGATCATCAAATGAGAATATGTTGATCATCAATAATAATATGATAGCGCTGATAGACAATTCTCTGGCTAAGGATCAAATAACTATCAAAAGAGTACATGTATAATTAAACCTAAATTAAACCTAATGGAACCTTTCAAGCTGCTTTTAAAACGATGAAAAACGGCTAATATCTTTACCAGATAAGAGTTTCCATAGTTTTTGTTCTAAATGAATGCTCCTTTACCCCCCTTACCATTTTAGCGGGATTGATATGCTGTAACATATCCATTTTATGTGTTTGCAGCTGAATTGACTTTATGTGGCTTATGAAGGATTGTGCCCCTGCTGTGATAAACTGGCTGATTTGGATCTTTGTTTCTGCTTTTCCAGGGATCTTTACCTTGCAGCATGCAGATTCCTTCTGGTATTGTATTCAAGTGCGTGATCTCGTTTGGCCGCTTTATTTAGAAAAGATCTGTATATCAATTCTTAAACTTACTATCATTCATTCTCTGTTGTATATATTCTTTCAACTCCGAATATTGTCCGGGTTCCATGCATTTTTCCGGAAATAAGTAAGAACCATTGACACTGCTTCGGAGAAAAATATAATTAGCTTTTATAGAAACATGATTTATGGTTTCCCATTTTTCAATACTGGTTTCATCTACGTTGGAAATTTCGATACAATCCTGACTAACGGTTAGCCATTGGCTTTGATATTTGCGCAATCGGTTTAGGTATTTATCAGATGATTTTTTCCATTTTAAATAACTTTGGGACCTGATAATAGTCCGTACTGTCAATGTCAGTGATACGGCAGAACTGAGGATAAAAAGGAAAATCCAACCTGTTTTGGGGAACTGGATAGCAACCCCATAAAGAAAAACGGATAAGATGATGGAAATGATTGTGAAAGGAATATAACGCCGGGTGGCCTTATAAGTGAAAATGCTGCCATTACCGTCCAGGTAATAAATTGCCTTTATGTTTTCATAACCGTTTTTAAGTTCGATTTTGAGTGTTTGCATTCGTTCGTTGCCTGATCCCATTACAAGATAGATCTTAAATCCGGAAAATCGAAGGCAGAGCGATACCTGCGTTATTCATAGGCGCTTCAATTGGAACCTTTAAAAATAATGGTGCTTTACCATGGTTACCCTATACGGTTCCAAAACGGTAGCCTTTTTTCTTTAATCCTTCGATTGTGCCGCCGCTTTTCAAGTGCTTCCGGATGGCTTTTTTATCTTCCAGCATTTTCTTAAATACGGCGATTCCTTTAGGGATCGCTTTCTTCTTTTTTTTCACAACTGCTTCCATACCTGACGATTTACTGAAATTTACAATAAAACCGATGCTTTTACAAAGTTGAAGATAGTCAGGTTTACAGCAAATCTGCTGCCCGATTCAGGGGTGGCGCACTCCTGTTCAAAAAATCACCTCCTGGCAGTTGCAAGACCTACATTCTTCATCCCCTCTTCCATGCTTTTTATTACAGCCTCCGTCTTTTCAGTCAGATGATGCCGGCTTACGAGCCAGGACGCTTCATTATAAGTCAGCCAGACTTTTCCCGCTTCGTCCTGCCAGGCCAGTGCTTTCACCGGCAGGTCAATTCCAGAGATCTGATTATCCTGCATTAAAAAGGTTCCGGCCTTGGGGTTGCCGAAAATGATTAAGTAGGTGGGACGGAGGCTGAGACCCGCCTGCCTTGCATTGGCGGCGTGATCGATACGTGCAAACACGCTTAAGCCTTTGGAGGTAACGATTGCGGCGAGCCTGTCAATGGTTTCCTCCACGGAAAAATCACTGGGAATAGTTGTTAGTCCGTTCACAGGTTTTTAGTTTGTATTTCCAGCTAAAGATCGGATTTAAATTGATTTTCACCATCCGCCGGTTGCCACATTCTGATTCTTTATTAATTTCGCCGGCAATGAAAATCGATACCATCATTTTTGATTTTGGCGGGGTGCTCGTTGACTGGGACCCGAAATATGTTTACCGGCAACTTTTTGATGAGCCGGAGAAAATGCACTGGTTCCTCGAAAATATCTGTACCAATGAATGGAACCTGGAGCAGGACCGGGGACGTTCGCTGGCAGTAGGAACGGAAATCCTGACGAAGCAATTCCCCGAACATGATGAACTCATCCGGGCCTTTTATGGAAGATGGAAAGAGATGCTGAGCGGCGAGATCCCGGGAACGGTTGAAATCCTGCTCGAACTGAAACGAGAATATCCTGTTTACGGATTGACGAACTGGTCCGCGGAAACCTTTCCTGTTGCCCTGGAACGTTTTGATTTCTTTAAAGTTTTTGACGGAATAGTCGTGTCCGGAACGGAAAGGCTGGTGAAACCCGACCAAGCAATTTTTCAATTGATATTGGATCGCTACCGGCTGAAGGCGGAAAATTCTCTGTTTATCGACGACAATGTAAAGAATATCCGGGCGGCGGAAGAAATGGGCTTTCATGCCATTCATTTTGAGTCGCCGGAGAAACTGAGGGCAAAGCTGACGCTGATGAAAATTCTCTGATGGGTTCAAGTTTATTATCCATCTTTCCTCAACCCGGGTTTCCCTAACGTGCCAACGGATGCCAAAATATTATCATCGTCTAACTTTTTTCGTTATAAACACTCAAAACAAACTTTAAAAGAACTTGCGCGCACCGGTAAGGTTGTGAAACCAACATAGTTTTCATGAAAATATGCCTGGGGAATCGGGTACCGGCTTTTACCTGTAATTTTTTTCGACGGAAAGATTTTTAAATTTCCTAACTTAGCCGACTCCTTAACGATTGCTGATTGATACACCGGAACTTACATAACGAGAACGAATTGCTGCAATTAACAGGCATGGGGGACGAGTCAGCATTTACCCGGCTGTTTGAATTATACAGGGACAGGATTTACAGTATTGCCCTTAAAGTTACCCGGTCAAATATCATTGCCGAAGAAATTGTCCAGGATGTTTTTTTAAAAATATGGCAGAGACGGGATAAACTGCACCTCATTCAAAATTTCAGCGCTTATCTTTTTGCAATGACAAGGAACGATGTCTATAAAGTGCTGAAGGAGATCGCAGGGAATTACAGAACAACATTACTCACAGACGAAGATTCGTCATTGGCCTGTGCCTATACTGCCGACCTTATAATGGCGAAAGAATATGATCAGGTATTGCAAAACGCCATCGACAGGTTGCCCAGCCAGCAGAGGCGGGTGTACCATTTAATAAAAGATCAGGGCCTGAAACGGGGTGAAGTGGCTGACCAGCTTCAAATCCAACCGGAAACGGTTAAATTTCATCTGGCACAGGCCATGAAGAATATAAAGGCCTTTTGTACTTTATATCTCGGCGCATTTACCGGGCTTATTATCCTCCTCTACTGCGTATTTAGAAACATTTAAAAAAAATTTTAGGGACCACCCACCCACTGTTACCCTGTAAGCACTCTTATAGGAGAAAGGATATTTTACCCCACCTGTATTTAATTCAGATCATGCCTGAGTCACGTTTGGAGCAACTGTTCAATTCTTATATAAACAATAATATTACAGATGCTGAGGAAGAGGAGCTAATGGGGCTGTTGGCGCAGGCGGAAAATGAGCCGGATGTTCAGGAACTCATCGATCGTGTTATTAAAAACACCGGTCCGGAAGTACGGATGGACGCCCCGGCAAGTGCAGCTATTTTGCAAAGTATCCTGCAAAAGGATAAAAGCAATATTGTTCCTATTACCGGCAGGAAAGCTGTTTCAATATCCTGGGCGGCTGCCGCTGTGGTCGTCTTATTAACGGGAGCTGCTGCTTATTGGGTGCTAACGGAAAAACAGGATGGACAGGCAAAGCTTGCTGCGACCGTCAAAAAGGAAAACCCTATCCTGCCGGGAGGAAACAAGGCAGTTCTTACAACATCTGCCGGAAATACAATTGTCCTGGACACTGCAAAGAACGGCGCATTGATACAAACCGGGGCAACCCGAATAAGCAAACAAAACGGACTGTTGGTTTACAATGCCGGCGCCTCCCATCCTGCGGGAATCCCCGTCACTTATAACACGCTTACAACTCCCCGTGGCGGCCAATACCAGGTGCTTTTGCCTGATGGAACGAAGGTCTGGCTGAATGCAGCGTCTTCATTATATTTCCCATCAGCTTTTGAAGGCGACAACAGGCAGGTAGTGCTGACCGGGGAAGCCTATTTTGAAGTGACCAGGAATAAAGAAAAGCCTTTTATTGTAATGGTGGGTGGTATCCGGGTAAATGTGTTAGGAACCCATTTCAATGTCAATGCCTATCCCGAAGAGAAGGCTGTAAAGACGACCTTACTGGAAGGAAGTGTGCGGATCAATAAAGGGAATATCACCGGTTTATTAAAACCAGGGCAGCAGGGGATTTTGGATAATGATAAGACGGTAGTAACCGTATCGAATGCCGATATAGAGGAAGTAATGGCATGGAAGAATGGCCTGTTCCAGTTTGATGGTGCCGATATTACGACTATCATGGAGGAGATAGCACGGTGGTATGATGTAGACGTTGCGTATCCCGGCAAAGTGCCCATGCACCGGTTTCAGGGTAAGATAAGCCGCGAGGCTCAGTTATCAGATGTGTTGAGAATACTGGAGCTAAGCAATGTTAAGTTTACCGTGACGGGCAAAAAGATCATTGTACAATAATCATCGTTATCAACTATCAAATTTATATATCGAATGAATTAAAATTAAATTTCATGAAGTGACAAATATTTACGATTTCGTACGCACGGTAAATTGAAATTTTACCTAAAAAAAACCAGCAATGTTCGTGGCATCGCTGGCTAAAAGGCTAAAAACTGTCGTCAAACAAATTCTTAACCAAAATCAATCAAAACTATGATTTTAACTGTAGGTCGCCAAAATAAAAATGGCGCCGGATCTTTAAAAGCAAAAGCGTGGAAGATCATGAAACTAACAGCTTTATTAATGTTATTTTTTACATTCCAGGTGAACGCAGAGGGCTATGCCCAAAAGATAACAATAGTTAAAAAACATGCCAGCCTTGCAGAGGTTTTTAAAGATATCGAACAGCAAACGGGCTACCTGTTTTTTTATGACAGGGACCTGCTAAACCCGGAAGAAACAATTGACATTTCCCTTAAAAATGTTACGCTTGATGAAGCTTTATCGGCCTGTCTCCGGGAGAGACAATTAACGTACACGCTGGTGAAGAATACGATAGTGATCCGGCGGGAAAATCCTTTCCGGCCTGCCAGTATCGATGTGCCGGGCAAAATTGCCCTGCCGCCGCCTGTTGAAATAAAAGGAAAAGTAATAAACCAGGATGGTGAACCCCTGGCAAACGTATCGGTGATAATACCCGGTACCAAAACAGGGACCACCACCGGCGGGGATGGCAGCTTTTCACTCACGGTACCGGATAACCGAAATATCGTGCTCGAAGTTTCCAGTATAGGATATCAGACAAAAACAGTGAAAGTTGAGAGGCAGACTGGCATCAGCATCACGTTACAGGAGGTGGCCTCAGGCCTGAATGGCGTGGTAGTAGTTGCGTATGGCTCTACAAAAAAGAAAGACCTGACGGGATCAGTGGCGCAGGTAAGTAACAAAGACCTGCAGTCGGTACCGGTATACAATATCGGCGAGGCGCTCAAGGGTCGCGCCAGCGGCGTAAGTGTTATCAATAACTCCGGTCAACCCGGCGCCAGGGTACAGATAAGGATACGCGGGGGCAATTCCATGATCGGGAGCAATGATCCCTTGTACGTGGTAGATGGCTTCCCGCTTACCGGCGGCATCAATTTCCTGAATCCTTCAGACATTGAATCCATTGATATATTGAAAGATGCCTCAGCCACCGCCATCTATGGTGCCAGAGGCGCGAATGGCGTTGTTATTATTACGACCAAAAGAGGAAGGCGTGGGCAAAAAAGTGCCATTACGGTTAACAGTTACTATGGTACGCAACAGGTTGCCAAACGATACCATGTTTTGGATGCCAAACAATATGCTACGGTGGTAAATGAGTGGCTGAAAAATGGCGGACAACAACCCTACTTTAATGTGGATACGATCACTGGCCCGGGCACCGACTGGCAGGATGCTATCTTTCGTGTTACGCCCATTCAGAACCATACGCTTACCCTTTCGGGCAGTTCTGAGAAAACCAATTATTCCTTGTCGGGGAATTACTTTAAACAGGAAGGTATTATTATCAATTCAGGAGTACAGAAAGGTTCCTTCCGGCTCAATCTGGATCATGAAATAAAGGACTGGCTCGATCTGGCAGTGAACCTCAATTTATCCCGCCGCGAACAGAACTCGGTACCGGTAGATAACGGAGTGTATGGAAATACCATGCTGACCGGCGCATTGTCGGCCCCTCCCACACTGCCGGTATATGATAATAACGGCATACCGACCCAGGTCGGCCAGGTATATTCCTTTGCTTCCGCAACCCTGCAGAATCCCATGACATGGAAGAAGCCCTATAAAAATCAAACGCAGGCCAATACCATTCTCTTCAACAGCGCCTTAAACTTCAAATTCACGAAAGATTTGTCGTTCAGGACGAGAATAG
>Ga0207707_10000292_pt1 | contig 53455 bp, 52 predicted proteins | sample KBSC83BmetaG_FD_184336 | JGI IMG/M metagenome (GOLD analysis project Ga0207707, IMG submission 184336) | Corn rhizosphere microbial communities from Kellogg Biological Station, Michigan, USA - KBS C8-3B metaG (SPAdes) (version 2) | ecosystem: Host-associated > Plants > Roots > Rhizosphere ... | reverse complement strand
TACGCCGGCCCGACGTTCGATGTAGTGGGATCGCGCTACGCCGACTTCGCCAACACTTATCGCGTCGGCGGATATGTGCTTGCGGGACTGCGCGCCGGCTTCCGGGATGGCCGTTGGGAATGGTTCGCCGAGATCGACAACCTGTTCGACCGACGCTATCCGGTGACAGTGGAAGCGCTCAACCGGGCCGGCGCCGATGCTGCCGTGCTGAATCCGGGCGCGCCGCGTTCGCTGTACGCCGGCGTGCGTTTGCACTACTGACCGCGCGCCCCGGCTACAACGTTCGCCCATGTTACGGGCGCTATCATCCGAAAATCGCGGAGCGTTCCATATGACCTACCCATCGCCCATCGCATTGCATCGCCTCGTGCCGCTGCTGTGCCTCGCGTTGTTTCCGCTGGTCGCGACGGCACACGGCGGGCACATGGACATGGCGGACGAACCCGCGCTCGGCGCCGGCGCGGCGTTCGATGCATCCGGACGGCTGTGGCTCGCCAGCGTGCGCGACGGCCACGTCGTGGTGCAGCATTCCGGCGACCTCGGCAAAACTTTCAGCGACCCGGTGCAGGTCAATCCCGTTGCAGAAACCATCTATGCCACGGGCGAGAACCGGCCGAAGATCGCGACGGGACCGGCGGGGCAAATCGACGTGCAATGGACGGAACAACCCGCGCCGGAATGGACGGGATACATACGCTTCGCCCATTCGACCGATGGCGGCCGGCACTTTTCCGCGCCGATCACCGTCAACCACGATCCCGCGAAAGTCACCCGCGGCTTCGACTCGCTGGTCGTCGCCGGCAACGGCGACATCGTGGTCGCATGGATCGACGGGCGCGACGCGGCACAAGCGAAATCGGCCGGCAAGCCTTATGCGGGCTTCGCGTTCTACTACACGTGGTCCGCGGATGGCGGCAAGACCTTCGCACCCGAACGCAAGCTGATGGACCACAGTTGCGAGTGCTGCCGCACTGCGCTGGCGCGCGGACCGGATGGCAAGGTCGCCGCGTTCTTCCGCGGGGTCTACGGCGACAACATCCGCGACCATGCACTTGCCGTGCTGCACACCGACGGCCAGACCAATCATCCGGAGCGCGCCACGTTCAGCAACTGGCGCGTCGCGGCTTGTCCCGACCAGGGTCCCGGCCTCGCGATCGACGCCGATGGCGTGCGCCACGCGGTGTGGTACGAAGCGTCGCACGGACCGGCAATCTGGTACGGCCAGCTCGATCCCGGCCACGCGCCGCGCCACACGTTGAAGCTCGGCGGCCCCGGCGCCAGCCACGCCGATGTCGCGGTGGACGGCAGGAACGTCTGGATTGCATGGAACCAGGTCAGCGCCGAGGGTTATTCGCTGATGCTGCGCGTCTCGCACGACGGCGGCACGCACTTCGACGCGGCGCGTGCGATCGCAAGTTCCAAGGTCGCCGTCGGTTCGCCGCAATGGCTGACGCGCGGCGCACACGCCTACGTGGCGTGGAATACCGCCGACGGTTTCCGTCTCGTTGCTGCGGGAGAGCCGTGATGCGCCGCCTGCTGACGATCCTGCTGCTGACTGTTGCCACCATCGCGTTCGCGGGCCGAATCGCCATCGAGCCACTCGGCCCCGACGATGTCGCAGCCCTGCTGAAGCCGCCCGCACGCGGCGAGCGAATCGTGATGTTGTGGTCGCTAGATTGCGTATATTGCGAACCCAACATGCAGGCATTGGCGAAGTTGCAGCGTGCCCATCCGCGGCATATCCGGCTGGTGACCGTCGCCACCGACAGCATCGCGCAACGCGCGCGCATCGCGGACCGGCTCGAAGCTGCGGGCATGCAGGATTATCCCGCGCGCGCCTACACCGAACCTTCGCCCGCGCGCATCAATTTCCTGATCGATCCGGCTTGGGGCGGCGAACTGCCGCGCACCATCGTGATCCGCGCCGGCGGTTCCCGCACCGCGATCAGCGGCGAACTGACGGAAAAGCAGCTGGCGCAGATCGCGCCGTAGCACGCACGCGCCGGGCTACGCGCCAAACGCGTGCTGGCACCACGCGAACAGCACGCCCGAGAAGCCGATCATCGCGATCAGGCCCAGCGCATTGATCGACAGCAGCCAGCGCATCGCAAGGTCGGACTTGGGCGCCAGCGGCTCGACGCCTTCGGCGGGCGCGTCGAAGTACATCACCTTGACCACGCGCAGGTAGTAGAACAACCCGATGATGGAGCAGATGATCGCGACGATCGCGAGCCACAGCATGCCGCCGTCGATCGCGGACTTCAGCACCAACACCTTGGCGGCGAAACCCCACAGCGGCGGAATGCCGGCCAGCGAGAACATCGAGATCGCCATCATGCCGGCGAACCAGGGCGAACGCCGGTTCAGCCCTTTCAGGTCATCGATCATCTCGCACTCGAAACCCTTGCGCGCCAGCGCCAGGATCACGCCGAACGCGACGGTTTCCATCAACGCGAAGCACACCGCATAGAACAACGCCGACGAGTAGCCTTCCGGCGTGGGGTTGGCCAGCCCCAGGAACACGAAGCCCATGTGCGAAATGGTGGAATACGCCAGCATGCGCTTCAGGTTGGCCTGCGCGATCGCGACCACGTTGCCGATCACCAGCGACAGCGCCGCCATGATCGCCAGCATCATCGTCCAGTCGCCCGCCAGCGGGCCCATGCCCACTTCGAGCAGGCGATAAGCCAACCCGACTGCGGCAAGCTTCGGCACCGCACTGATGTACATCGCGATCGGCGTGGGCGCGCCCTCGTACACGTCGGGCAGCCACATGTGGAACGGCACGGCGCCGAATTCGAAACCGATGCCGACCACCAGGAACACCAGCCCGAGCTGCAGCAGGTGCGGGTGCGGGGTGGTGCCGATCGAGGCAAAGATGGTGTGCAGGTCGAGGCTGCCGGTGGCGCCGTAAATCAGCGACATCCCGAACAGCAGCAGGCCCGAGGCCAGCGCGCCCAGCACGAAGAACTTGATCGCGGCTTCCGACGCCAGCTTTGAATCGCGGTTCAACGCGACCAGCGCGAAGGCAGGCAACGAAAAGAGTTCGAGGCCGAGATACACCGTGATCAGGTTGCCGGCCGACACCAGCAGCATCACGCCCAATACCGAGAACATCGAAAGCGAATAGAACTCGCCCATGAAAAGCTTGCGGTCCTTCAGCCACGGCCGCGCCATCACGAACATCAGGATCGTGGCGATCAGCACGGTCACCTTCAGGATCTCGGCCATGTGATCGCGCACGAACATGCCGCCGAACGCGGTGACGGTTTGCGGCGGCTGGCCATGGATCACCGTGAAGATCGTGACCAGCATGATCAGGATCGCCATCCAGTGGGTGGCGTCGCGCTGGTCGTCCTTGATGAACACGTCGAACAACAGCACCAGGCACGCCGCGGCCGTCAGGAACAGCTCGGGCACTATCACCAACAAGTCGTTGAGCGAAATCATCTGTCTGTTTCCTTTGCGATCATCCCTGATCGCGAAAGTCAAAAGTCGGCATCCATGCCTGCACTTTGGAGAAAGCTTAGATCTTGCTGGTCATCAAGTGGGTCACGAGTTGCGACACCGAGGAATCCATCAGGTGCATCAGTGGCCACGGGTACACGCCCATCGCCAGCACCGCGACCGCGAAAGCAGTCAGCACCCAGGCTTCGCGCGCGTTCATCCTCGGCATCGCGGCGGCTTCCGGCGTGGGCGCGGTGCCCCACACGATGCGCTTGACCAGCCACAACGTGTAGCCGGCGCCGATGATCAATGAATACGCCGCGAAGAACGCGATCCACGGATTCGCGGTGAAGCTGGACAGGATCACCATGAATTCGCCCACGAAACCCGACGTGCCCGGCAGGCCGCAATTGGCCATCGCGAACAGCACCCAGAACGCAGCGAACCACGGCATCACCTTGGCCAGCCCGCCGTAGGCGGCGATCTCGCGCGTGTGCAGGCGGTCGTACATCACGCCGATGCAGGTGAACAACGCGCCCGACACGAAGCCGTGCGAAATCATCTGCACCACCGCGCCTTGCACGCCCAGTTCGGCCATCTGGGTATCGTTCTGGCCGCGCGCCAGCATGTACACGATGAATAGGCCCAGCGTTACGAAGCCCATGTGCGCGATCGACGAATACGCGACCAGCTTCTTCATGTCCGGCTGCACCAGCGCGACATAACCGATGTAGATGATCGCGACGAGACTCAAGACGATGATCAGCCATGCGAAGTGCTGCGAAGCATCGGGCGTGATCGGCAATGAGAAGCGGATGAAGCCGTAGGTGCCGACCTTCAACATGATCGCGGCCAGGATCACCGAGCCGCCGGTCGGCGCCTCGACGTGCGCGTCCGGCAACCAGGTGTGCACCGGCACCATCGGCGTCTTAACCGCGAACGCGATCAGGAACGAGAAAAACAGCCACGCCTGTTCCTTGAAAGTCAGCGGCAGCGCCCACAGCGCCGGCAGATCGAACGTGCCCGCGCGGTGGTACAGGTACAACAAACCGATCAGGAAGAAGATCGACCCGAAGAACGTGTAGATGAAGAACTTCAGCGTCGCGTACACGCGGCGCGGGCCGCCCCAGATGCCGATCAGGAAGAACATCGGGATCAGGATGGCCTCGAAGAACAGATAGAACAGCAGCGCGTCCATCGCGCAGAACACGCCGATCAGCAGGCCTTCCAGCACCAGCATCGCGGCCATGTACTGGTGCACCTTGTCCTTGACCACCTGCCACGCACCGCCGATCACCAGGATCGAGGTGAACGTGGTCAGCACGATCAGCGCGACCGCGATGCCGTCTACGCCAAGGTGGTAGCTGGTGTTGATGCCGGGAATCCAGCGCAGGTTCGCCTGCAGCTGGAAGCCACCGGGACCGATCTGGTACTGCGCCAGCATCACCAGGCTCAACGCGAAGGTGACGACGGTGAACGCCAGCGTCAACCAGCGCGCCACGTGCGGACGCGCGTTGCCCGCCAGCAGCACGAAGATCGCCCCGAGGCACGGAAACCAGATCAGGACGCTGAGGATGGGCCAGGTGGTCATGCGAAGTCCTTGATGATGGACCGGCAATCGCCGAGCGCGAAGCGGTTTCCGACGTCAGCACGCAAGTTCATCGCAACCCCCAAAACCACAGCCCGCCCAGCAGCAGAATCAAACCCACGATCATCGCGAACGCGTAGTGATAGAGAAAACCGGTCTGCAACCGGCGGAACACGCGCGAGCTGCGCTCCACCACCGAGGCCGAACCGTCGATCATCACCCCATCCAGCACCGCGCGATCGCCGCCCTTCCAGAACGCGCGGCCCAGCTTCACGCCGCCGCGCGCGAAAAGGTTGTAGTAAATCTCGTCCACCCAGTACTTGCGGGTGAGCATCTTGAAGATCGGCAGGAACATCCGCGCCGCACGATCGGCGATGGCGGGATTGAACAGGTACACGTAGGTCGCCACCAGGAATCCCGCCACCGCGATCCAGAACGGCGCGCTCAGGAACGCGTGCCAGAACATGGGCACGGTGCCGTGGAATTCCTCGGCCATGTGCGCCAGCACGTCGTGGCCGGGCAGCACCTTGATCGCGCTACCGAACCAGCCGCCGTAGAGCAGCGGCCCGATCGCGACCCAGCCGATCATCACCGACGGGATCGCCAGCAACACCAGCGGCACGGTGATCACCCACGGCGATTCCTTCGGGGTGTGCGCCAGCAAGCCCTGGTGATGATCGTGCGAGTCGTGCGCCCCGTGATCGACCTTGAAGCGCTCCTTGCCGTGGAAGGTCATGTACAAGAGGCGGAAGCTGTACAGCGCCGTCACGAATACGCCCAGCAGTACGCACCAGTACGCGTAGGTCGCGCCGATGATGTGCGACTCACCGACCGCTTCGATGATCTGGTCCTTCGAGAAGAACCCCGAGAACCCAGGTGTGGCCACCAGCGCCAGCGAGCCGATCCACATCGTGATCCAGGTGATCGGCATGTATTTGCGCAGGCCGCCCATGTACCGCATGTCCTGCTCGTGGTGCATCGCCACGATCACCGAGCCCGCGCCGAGGAACAGCAGCGCCTTGAAGAACGCGTGGGTCATCAGGTGGAAGATGCCAGCGGCGTATGCCGACACGCCCAGCGCCACGACCATGTAGCCAAGCTGCGACAACGTCGAATAGGCGATCACGCGCTTGATGTCGTTCTGCACGATGCCGACCAGGCCCATGAAGAACGCGGTGGTCGCACCGACGATCAACACCACCGACAACGCGGTCGTGGACATTTCGTACAGTGGCGACATCCGCGCCACCATGAAGATGCCCGCGGTAACCATGGTCGCCGCATGGATCAGCGCCGAGATAGGGGTCGGACCTTCCATCGAATCCGGCAACCACACGTGCAACGGCACTTGCGCCGACTTGCCGCAGGCACCCACGAACAGCAGCAGGCAGATCACGGTGGCCAGCGACCACGGATGCCCGCCGACGACTTCGATGGTGCGGCCGGTCAGCGTATCGGCGTTCGCGAACACCGTGCCATAGTCGAGCGTGTGGAACGCGTACAGCACGCAGGCGATGCCGAGGATGAAACCGAAGTCGCCGACACGATTCACGAGGAATGCCTTCAGCGCGGCGAAGCTCGCACTTGGACGCTCGAACCAGAATCCGATCAGGAGATACGACACCAGGCCCACCAGTTCCCAGCCGATGAACAACTGCAGGAAGTTGTTCGCCAGAACCAGCATCAGCATCGAGAACGTGAACAACGCGATGTAGGCGAAGAACCGCTGGAACCCCGGATCGTCGCGCATGTAGCCGATCGTGTAGATGTGCACCATCAGCGACACGAAGGTCACCACCACCAGCATCAACGCGGTGAGTCGGTCGACCAGGAAGCCAATGCCGATCGTGAGCTTGCCGACTTCGAGCCAGGTGTAGACATCGGCGTTGAACACCGGCGCCCCGCCCCAGACGAGTTGGTAGAACACCACGCACGACAGCGCGAACGAAATCGCCACCGACACGATCGCGATGCCCGCCGCGCCCGCGCGGCCGACCTGGTTGCGCAACAAGCCCGCAATCAGCGCACCGACCAGCGGCGCGATGGCAAGCACTATCAGGAGGTTCTGGCTGATCACGCTTGCACCTCATGGATCACGGCACTGTCCTGCCGGTTGGCCGCGTCGAGGGAGGCGCGGCGTCGCATGCAACGATGTGGCATCCGGCGTCTCCCTAGTAACGCAGCGAATCGATTTCGTCGACGTTGATCGTGCGACGGTTGCGGAACATCAACACGACGATGGCCAGCCCGATGGCCGATTCGGCCGCCGCCACCGTCAGGATGAAGAACACGAACACCTGTCCCGACGGATTGCCGAGGAAGCGCGAAAACGCGACGAAGTTGGTGTTGACCGCCAGCAGCATCAGCTCGATGCACATCAGCAGCACGATCACGTTCTTGCGGTTGATGAAGATGCCCGCGATCGAGATGCAGAACAGCACCGTCGCGAACACGATGTACCAGGAAAGGGGGATGCTCATGCCTGCGGCTCCTCCCTGGGCTGCGCGGGCTCGGCCGCGACCACCGCTCTCATCTTGACCATGCGCACGCGGCCCGGTGCCCGCACCGCCGATTGCGCGGCCGGATTCTGGCGCTTGGAGAACGTGCGCACGCGCAGCGCCAGCACCACCGCCGCGACCAGGCCGACGGTCAGGATCAACGCCGCCATCTCGAACGGCAGCAGGAAGTGCGTGAACAGCGCCGTGCCCAGCCACTCGATGTTGGAGACGCCCGCGGGGTTCGGGCCGGCGGGAACATCGAATGCCTTGATCCCGATGATGCCCAGCATCTCGACCAGCATGATCACCGCGGCGCCAATGCCGATCGGCAGGTACTTGATGAAACCCTCGCGGATCGGCTCGAACTCGATGTCGAGCATCATCACCACGAACAGGAACAACACCATCACCGCGCCGACGTACACCACCACCAGCGCGAGCGCGAGGAATTCGGCTTCGGCCAGCATCCACATGCAGGCGGCCGAGAAGAACGTCAGCACCAGCGCCAGCACGCCGTGCACGGTGTTCTTCACCGACACCACCGCCAGCGCGGCACCCACCGCGACCGCGGCGAAGGCGATGAAGCAGACCATCTGGAAGATCGAATGATTCATGGCGTTACCTGTACGCCGCGTCTTGCGCGCGATTGGCCGCGATGGACTTCTCGAAACGGTCGCCCATCGCGAGCAGTTGCGGCTTGGTGATGATGTTTTCGCCGCGGCGTTCCATGTGGTACTCCAGGATGTCGGTCAGCACGATCGAATCGACCGGGCAGCTTTCCTCGCAGAAGCCGCAATAAATGCACTTGAACAGGTCGATGTCGTAGCGCGTGGTGCGGCGCTGGCCATCCGACGCGCGCGGCGCGGAATCGATGGTGATCGCGAGCGCCGGGCACACCGCTTCGCACAGCTTGCACGCGATGCAGCGTTCCTCGCCGTTCGGATAGCGGCGCAGCGCGTGCAGGCCACGGAAGCGCACCGACCGCGGGATGGTTTCCATCGGAAACAGCACGGTGTACTTCGGCTTGAAGAGGTACTTCAAGGTCACCCACAATCCGGCTGCGAGTTCCAGCAGCATCAGGCTCTTGAGATAGTCAATCACTCGTTTCATCTCAATGCCCTATCGTCACCACGCCGAAGAAACGGAAAATGCCCGCCACGAAAATCCATGCGATCGAAATCGGAATGAACACCTTCCAGCCCAGCCGCATGATCTGGTCGTAGCGGTAGCGCGGGAAGGTCGCGCGCAGCCACAACAGCGACGTCGCGAACACGAAGAACTTCAGGAACAGCCACCACCAGCCCGGCTGCGAGAACCAGCCGAAGTGCCAGCCCTGGAACGGACTGAGCCAGCCGCCCATGAACAGGATCGAGACCAGGAACGACATCAGGATCATGTTCGCGTATTCGGCCAGGAAGAACAGCGCGAACGCCGACCCCGAATACTCCACGTGGAAGCCCGCCACGATTTCCGATTCGCCCTCGGCCACGTCGAACGGCAGTCGGTTGGTTTCGGCCACGCCGGAAATGTAGAACACCAGGAACATCGGCAGCAGTGGCAGCCAGAACCAGTCGAACAAACCCTTGCCACCGGCCTGCGCCTCGACGATCGCGGTGAAGTTGAGGCTGCCCGCCAGCACCAGCACGGTCACCAGTGCCATGCCGATGCAGATTTCGTAGGAGATCATCTGCGCGGCCGAACGCATCGAACCGAGCAGCGCGTAGCGCGAGTTCGATGCCCAGCCCGCAAGGATGATGCCGTACACGCCCAGCGAACTCATCGCCAGCACGTACAGCACGCCCGCGTTGACGTTCGCCAGCACGAAGCCGCCACCGTTGAACGGGATCACCGCCCACACCGCCAGCGCCGGGATCACCGACAGCAGCGGTGCGGTGAAATACAGGAAGCGATTGGCATTGGTGGGGACGATCACTTCCTTGATCAGCAGCTTCACGACGTCCGCGAACGCCTGCAGCAGTCCGAACGGACCGATCTTGTTCGGCCCCATGCGCACGTGCATCCAGCCGATCACCTTGCGTTCCCACCACACGTACATCGCCACGGCGATGATCACGGGTACCGCAATCGCGATGATCTTGCCGAGCGTCCACCCGAAGATGAGTGCGTCGTTCATGCGGATACCGCCTTGATGGTGAGCACCGCGCCGTGCGGCGGCAGCGAACCGGTCGCGGCATGCCCGGCTTCGATCCAGGCGCAGCCTTTCGGTACCGCGGCATCGACGACCACCGGCAACGTTACGCCATCTACATCGGCCTTGACGCCTTCCAGCAACCCGAGCACCCGCGCGTCATCGGCGCAGATCCGCAATGCCGGCGCACGGTTCAGCGGATGCGCCTGCAAAGCCTTGGCGCGGCGCACCACGGCATCGGTGCGATAGATGCCGACGGTGGCGACACGCGTGAAGCGCCCTTCGATTGGCGTCGACCTCGGGGCAAGCGCGCTCGCCGCCGTGACCATAGTCGGCTTGCCCACGCTATCGGCCACGCCCGCATGCGCGCCGGCAAAGTCCGCGAAATCGAAACCGGCGAAACCCAACTCGCCACCCAGCGCACGCAGCACTTTCCAGCCCGGCCGCGATTCGCCAGCGAGCGTCGAACCCGCCGTAACGGTTTGCACGCTGCCGTCGACGTTCACGTAGGTGCCGTCGATTTCGGGCGGCAGGCCGATCGGCAATACCGCATCGGCCGTACGACGCACCCCTTCGCAAACAAACGCGCCAGCATACACGTAGAACTCCGCGGCTTCGCGCACCTTGTCATAGGCCGCGGGTGCGAACGCGTCCTGCGACCCGGCCTGCCAGGTAACCAGCGCTTTCGGTGCACGCTCCAGGATTCCCTTGGCGCCGCCGTTCGACTGGGCACCGACGCGCGCGAGACCGACGGCATTCGCGCCCGACGGCAATTCATTGAACGCGCTGCCGGTGGCGTTCGCGATGCCGCGCGCCAACGCGCGCAGCCAGGACGCCTGCGGATGCTGCGTGGCGGCGTCGCCCAGGATCACCACCGAGGACGCCGCATCACGCAATGCCGCGATCCACTTGTGGGCCTCTTCGTGGTCGTCGGCGCCAGCGATCGCGGCGGCCAGCGCGCGGTCGTCGCTCTGCACGCCCGCGGCCTTCGCGGTGCACAGCATCGCGTCGACGAAATCCTGCGGCGCGAACACCTTTTCGCCCGCGAGCGGGAAGTTGTAGTCGAAGTGCACGGGGTTGATCGCGTAGATCTTTGCGCCATGCACCTCGGAAATGTCGTAGTGCGCCGGATTCGATGCCGGATGCCTCGACGCGTCGTGGCGGCTGGCGTGGCGCAGCCGGTGGGCGAGGAGCGGCATTTCGTGGCGTGGATTGCTGCCGATGATCAGCGCCGCCGACACGTTGGCGACATCCGCGACCGGCATCTCGAACGTCGTGCCGGATGGACCACCGTCGCTGAAATCCTGCACGCGCAGGCGGTGGTCGATGCGATCGCTGCCCAGGCCGCGCAACAGTTGCGCCAGCAGGGCGCCTTCTTCGCACGACGTCATCGGGGCAACCAGCGCACCGACATCGCCGCCGGCCTTCTTCAAGCCATCCGCGACAAAAGCAATCGCTTCGTCCCAATCGACCTGGACCAGTTCCCCACCCTTGCGGATCATCGGACGCTGCGCACGGTCTTCCGCGTACAGGCCCTGGTGGCTGTAGCGGTCGCGATCGGCCAGCCAGCATTCGTTGATGGCTTCGTTATCGCGCGGCACCGCACGCAGCACCTGGCCGCGCTTGGTGTGCAGCCACAGGTTGGAACCGAGCGCGTCGTGGTAACCGATCGACGGCTTGGCGATCAATTCCCACGCGCGCGCCTTGAACTGGAACACCTTGTCGGTGAGCGCGCCAACCGGGCACACGTCGATCACGTTGCCGGAAAGTTCGGATTCGATGGTACGGCCGATGTAGGTGCCGATCACGTGGCGGTCGCCGCGGCTCATGTCGCCGAGTTCGTACGTGCCGGCGATCTCGCCCACGAAACGCACGCAGCGCGTGCAATGGATGCAGCGGGTCATCTCGGTCGCGACCAGCGGCCCGATGTTCTCGTCGGTGACGGTACGCTTGCGCTCGGTGAAGCGCGTCACCGAACGGCCGTAGCCCATCGACACGTCCTGCAATTCGCATTCGCCGCCCTGGTCGCAGATCGGGCAATCCAGCGGATGGTTGATCAGCAGGAATTCCATGGTGTTGCGCTGCCACTTCATCGCATTGGGCGAGCGCGTGAACACCTTCATGCCCGCCGCGACCGGCGTCGCGCACGCGGGCTGCGGCTTCGGAATCAGCTTGCCGCCCATCTCGACTTCCACCATGCACTGGCGGCAGTTGGCCGCGATCGGCAATTTCTCGTGGTAGCAGAAGCGCGGCACCGGAATCTTCGCGGCGTCGGTGGCCTGGATGATCGTCGAACCCTTCGGCGCGCTGACCGGATGGCCGTCGACTTCGAATTCCACCATCTCGACCGGCGGCTTGGTGTCTTTGGGTTGCGCGCTCATGCGGCCACCTTGATTTGGTCGTCCACCATCGATCGGCCGTTCTTGCAGTAATACTCGAACTCATCCCAGAAATTCGCGAGGAAGGCTTGCACGGGCCACGCGGCGGCTTCGCCGAACGCGCAGATGGTGTGGCCTTCGATCTGGCCCGCGATGGCCTTCAGGCGATGCAGGTCTTCCGGCGTGCCGCCGCCCGCGACGATGCGGGAAAGCACGCGGTGCATCCAGCCCGTGCCTTCGCGGCATGGGGTGCACTGGCCACACGATTCCATGTGGTAGAAACGCGAAATGCGCTCGCACGCGCGCACCATGCAGGTGGTTTCGTCCATCACGATCACCGCGCCCGAACCCAGGCCCGAACCCGCGCTGCGGATCGAGTCGTAGTCCATGGTGCATTCCATCATCTTGTCGGCCTTCAGGATCTTCATCGAAGAGCCGCCCGGGATCACGGCCTTCAGCTTGTGGCCGTTGCGCACGCCGCCCGCCAATTGGAGCAACTCCGCGAACGGTGTCCCGAGGCGGATTTCATAATTGCCCGGTTTGTTGACGTGGCCCGACACGGAAAAGATTTTCGGGCCGCCGTTGTTGGGCTTGCCGAGATTCAGGAACCAGTCGGCGCCCTGCCGCAGGATCGCCGGCACCGACGCGTAGGTTTCGGTGTTGTTGATGGTGCTGGGCCGGCCGTACAAGCCAAAGTTCGCGGGGAACGGTGGCTTGTAGCGCGGCCAGCCTTTCTTGCCTTCCAGTGATTCCATCAGCGCGGTTTCTTCGCCGCAGATGTAGGCGCCCGCGCCGAGTGCGTTGTGGATCGTGACGTCGATGCCGGTGCCGCGGATGTTCGTTCCCAGCAACCCGGCCGCTTCCGCTTCGTGCAGCGCCTGTTCGATGTGTTCGAAAGGTTCGTGGTGGAATTCACCACGCAGATAGTTGTACGCGACCGTCGAACCCGTCGCGTAGCAGGCGATCGCCATGCCTTCCAGCACCGCGTGCGGATTGAAGCGCAGGATGTCGCGGTCCTTGCAGGTGCCGGGCTCGGATTCGTCCGAATTGCACAGGATGTATTTCTGTCCCGGCGCGTTGCGCGGCATGAACGACCATTTCATGCCGGTCGGGAAGCCCGCGCCACCACGGCCGCGCAGCGAGCTTTTCTTCAGCTCGTCCACGATCGCGGCCGGATCGGTCTTTTCGGCCAGTATCTTCTCCCACGCCTGCCAGCCACCCATCTGGCGGTAGCTGTCGATCGACCACGGCGTGTCGAAATGCAGCGTGGTGTAGACGACCTGGTGTTCCTTGGGTGCGGGACCGTATGCCATATCTGTTCGCTTTTGTTTTTGTAGGAGCGCCCTGCGCGCGATGGATCGCCGGCAGGCCGGCTCCTACAACGTCATTTCAACCCATCCAGAATTTCATCGAGCTTCTCGGGCGTGAGTTTCTCGTGGTAATGGCCGTCGACCACCATCACCGGCGCCCCGCAACACGCGGCCAAGCACTCCTCTTCCTTCTTGAGGTAGACGCGGCCGTCGGCGGTGCTCTCGCCCAGCTTCACGCCCAACTTCTTTTCGCAGTGCTGCACGATGCCGTCGGCGCCATTGAGCCAGCAGGAAATGTTGGTACACACCGCGACGTTGTGGCGCCCGACCGGTTCGGTCTCGAACATCGAATAGAACGTCGCCACCTCGTAGGCCCAGACCGGCTGCAAGTCGAGGTACTTCGCGGTCGCCGCGATCAGTTCGTCCGTGAGGTGGCCCTGGTTCTGTTCCTGCGCCGCCATCAGCCCCTGGATCAGGGCCGAGCGTTTGCGGTCGGGCGGAAACTTCGCGGCCCAATGGTCGATGTGCGCGCGCGTTTCGGCGGCCAGCACCTGCATCGGGTCGACATCCTTGACCTTGTCGAAATTGCCGGTGGCCTTCATCGATCGATCTCCCCGAACACCAGGTCGTAGGTGCCGATCATCGCCACCACGTCCGGCAACATGTGCCCGGCGGTGATCTCGTTGATCGACGACAGGTGCGCGAAACCGGGCGCGCGCAGGTGCACGCGGAACGGTTTGTTGGCGCCATCGGAAACGAGATAGCAGCCGAACTCGCCCTTGGGCGCCTCGACCGCCGCGTAGGTTTCGCCGGCCGGCACGCTGTAGCCTTCGGTGAACAACTTGAACCAGTGGATCAACGCTTCCATCGATTCCTTCATGTCCTCGCGCTTGGGCGGCGCGACCTTGTAGTTTTCGATGATCACCGGGCCTGGATTCTTCTTCAGCCAGTCCACGCACTGGCGGATGATCAAAGCTGACTGGCGCATCTCGGCCACGCGCACGAGGTAGCGGTCGTAGCAATCGCCGCGGGTGCCGACCGGAATGTCGAAATCGACCTCGGCGTATTTCGCGTAGGGCTGCTTCTTGCGCAAGTCCCATTCGATGCCGGACGCGCGCAGCATCGGCCCGGTCATGCCGAGCGCGTACGCCCGCTCGGGGCTGACGATGCCGATGTCGACGGTGCGCTGCTTCCAGATGCGATTGTCGGTGAGCAGTTCCTCGTACTCATCGACCTTGTGCGGGAAGTCGGCGCTGAAGGCATCCAGGAAATCCAGCACCGAACCTTCGCGCCATGCATTCATGCGCTTGAGGTCCTTGCCTTTGTGCCACGGCGATTCCTTGTACTGGATCATCTTGCCGGGCAGGTCGCGGTACACGCCGCCGGGACGGTAGTAGGTGGCGTGCATGCGCGTGCCCGACACCGCCTCGTACACATCCATCAGTTCCTCGCGTTCGCGGAACGCGTACAGCATCACCGCCATCGCGCCGAGGTCGAGCGCGTTGGAACCGATCCACATCAGGTGATTGAGGATGCGGGTGACCTCGTCGAACATCGTGCGGATCCACAGTGCGCGCTCGGGCGGCTGGACGCCCAGCAACTGTTCGATCGCGCGCACGTAGGCGTGCTCGTTGCACATCATCGACACGTAGTCGAGGCGATCCATGTAGCCGATCGAATGGTTGAACGGCTTGGATTCGGCCAGTTTTTCGGTGGCGCGATGCAGCAGCCCGATGTGCGGATCGATCCGGATGATGGTTTCGCCTTCCATTTCCATCACCAGACGCAGCACGCCGTGCGCGGCTGGATGCTGCGGGCCGAAGTTCATCGTGTAGCTGCGGATTTCGCCGGCTTCGTCGCCGATGGTTTCGGCCATCTCAGTTGTCCTTCCAGTCGTCGGCGGCTTCACCACGCGATGTCGGCCAGCGCGAATCCTCGCGTACCACGCGTGCCACGGTCACCCGCGGCGTCACCGAGGTGACCGGTTCGTACACCACGCGCCGTGATTCGGGGTCGTAGCGCACTTCGACATTGCCGATCAGCGGAAAATCCTTGCGGAAGGGATGGCCGACGAAACCGTAGTCGCTGAGGATGCGGCGAAGATCCGGGTGGCCTTCGTAGACGATCCCGTACAGGTCGAACGATTCGCGTTCGTACCAGTTGGCGGACGACCAGATTCCGGTGAGCGTCGGCACCACCGGCAACGTGTCTTCGGACGCGAAGCTGCGCACGCGCAGGCGGATGTTGTGTTCGTACGAAAGCAGGTGCACCACCGAAGCGAAGCGACGCAGGAATTGCGGATTCCGCGGCCGGTTGTCCCAGTCGAAGCGGCCTTGCACGTTGTCGCCCTGCACGCCTCGGCCGAAGCCCTGCCTCGTTGCAGTCTGCGACGTTACCCACTCGTCCTCGCCGAACGAAAGGAAATCGACGCCGCACAGGTCGGTCAACTGCACGAAGCGGAAATCCGCCTCGTCGCGCAGCGCGGTGCAGACTTCGACCAGATGCGCGGGCGGCACCTCGATCGTCGCCTGCCCGACCGAAACCGCGGCATTGTCGATGCGGTCGCCGAAACGCGCATGCAGGCGTTCAACCAGTTGTTCGGGTGTGGTCTGGGCCATGGCGGTCAACGCGCGATGGTGTTGGTGCGACGGATCTTCTTCTGCAATTGCAGAATCCCGTAAATCAACGCCTCGGCGGTGGGCGGACAACCCGGCACGTACACGTCCACCGGCACGATGCGGTCGCAGCCGCGCACTACCGAATACGAATAGTGGTAATAGCCGCCGCCGTTGGCGCAACTGCCCATCGAGATCACCCATTTCGGATCGGGCATCTGGTCGTAGACCTTGCGCAGTGCCGGCGCCATCTTGTTGACCAGCGTGCCGGCGACGATCATCACGTCGCTCTGGCGCGGTGACGGGCGGAAGATCACGCCGTAACGATCGAGGTCCAGCCGCGACATGCCCGCGTGCATCATCTCGACCGCGCAACAGGCAAGCCCGAACGTCATCGGCCACATCGAACCGGTGCGCGCCCAGTTGAACAGCGCGTCCACCGTGGTGACGCCGAAACCACGCTGCACGACCGGGTTGTCGGCCTCCGGGCGCAGGATGTCGTCCACCTTCCCGATCGGCACCGGGTTGTGCATCGACTTGTCGATGGCTTGGATCAGTCCCATTCCAATGCACCCTTTTTCCAGACGTAGACGTACCCGACCACCAGCAGCAGCAGGAACGTGAACATTTCGATCAGCGCGACGATGCCGATCTTCGAAAACACCGTCGCCCAGGGAAACAGGAACGCGATTTCGAGATCGAACAGGATGAACAGGATCGCGATGAGGTAATAGCGCACGTCGAACTTCATGCGCGTGCCCTCGAACGCTTCGAAGCCGCACTCGTAGGGCGAGTACTTCTCGGCGCTCGGGCGGCGCGGCCCGGCCAGCCAGCCGACCACGATCAGGGCGACGCCGATGCCGCCGGCGACGATCAGGAACAGCAGGATGGGCCAGTACCCGTTGAGCATTCGATTCCGTCCGCGTTAGCTACGGGATTTTCGCATGCACCGGCGCGTGTAGCAATCCGCACGCAGACAATCGCGAATGGATCGCATCGCGCAACGCGCCCCGATCATCGCGCTCCACAAACGAAAAACGCGCGATGCGAATGTTCGCTTGTCGCGCGTTTGTCGATTGGTGCCCAAGGGGGGACTCGAACCCCCACGCCTTTCGGCGCCACCACCTCAAGGTGGTGCGTCTACCAATTCCGCCACCTGGGCCGGGAGACTCGTCCCTGAGAAACACCGGGACGAAGACTCATCCCTGAGAAACACTCGGCACATCCTTGTGCCGAACTTTTCACCAAAGCAAAAACCCTCGATCAATGCGAACCGGCGGGTGCACTGCTCGCCGGCGCAGAAGTTTTCGGTGCCGTCGGAACTTCGGAGCCTGCCGCGTTGCCGGACGCCGGCGCCGCCGGCACCTCCGAATGCTGGACCGGCACGCTGGACGGTGCGGCGCTGCTTGCGGGCGCGCTGCCCAGCGGTGGAGCGGCCAGCGGGTTGACGTTCGGCGAGGTGCGTGCCGCCGCCGAGGACGAAGCCGCGGGCGCCGAACTGCCCGCTCCCGCCATCACGCCAAGCGCCTGCTGCGGATTGGGCCGGACGCCGTTGTTGCTCAGATAAATGCCCATGCCGAGACTCAGCACGAAAAACAATCCCGCCAGCACCGCGGTGGTACGGGTGAGAAAGCTGGCCGAACCGCGCGCACCGAAAACCGTGCCGGATGCGCCGCCGCCGAAGCTTGCGCCCGCGTTGGCACCGTCGCCACGCTGCATCAGGATCAGCACGATCATCGCCGCCGCGATGAGCACATAGAACACGCTGAAAATCGTGAACAGCATCTGGATGTCCCGTGCGGAGGCCGGCTTCAGCCCGCCGCCGCACAAATCGAAAGGAAGTCGGTGGCCTGCAATGCTGCGCCACCGATCAGGCCGCCATCGATATCGGCTTGGGCGAACAACTCGGCGGCATTGCCGGGTTTGACGCTGCCGCCGTAAACGATGCGGGTCGAACCGGCAATTCTAGCATCGTCCCGGGCAAGCTGACTACGCAGCATTGCGTGAACTTGCTGGGCCTGGGCGGGGCTGGCACAGAGTCCGGTGCCGATGGCCCAGACCGGCTCGTAGGCGACCACGATGCGTCCGAACGCCTCGATCCCGCAGTGCGCCACGACCGCACCGAGCTGGCGCGATACCACTTCGGCGGTCTGGCCGGCTTGGTGCTGCTCGAGCGTTTCGCCCACGCACAGCACCGGTACGAGATCATGTTCCAGCGCCTTGGCAACCTTGGCCGCGACCTGTCCGTCGCTTTCGCGGTGGTACTGGCGGCGCTCGGAATGGCCGGCCAGCGCCAGCGTGCAGCCGACGTCGCGCATCATCGCCGCCGACACTTCGCCGGTGAACGCGCCGGATTCATGTTCGCTGACATCCTGTCCGCCGATGGCGACGCGCGATCCGGCGGCGGCCGCGCAGGCTTCGCGCAGGTAGGGAAACGGCGGAAACACCGCGACATCGACGCCGTCGGTGTTCGCTTCCGCAATCGCGCCGACCAGCGCCGAAGCCATGGCGCGCGAGCCGTGCATCTTCCAGTTGCCACCCACCCATTTGCGGCGCATGGCGTGCTCCTTTTCATTGATGCCGGCGAGGATAGCCAAGGCCGCGGCATGGAATCAAACCCTGCGTTCGCAAGTAATGGTCTAATTCACCGTCCGCGCCGAGCGTAGCGGCCGAAAGCCGCGAAGTCGAAGCGCCGCGCTGCTGTCTTTCGACTTCGGTGCTGCGCGGCTGCGATCGGGATGAACGGAAATATCGAACGCCTTTCTTTCACCTTCCGGAAAATGTCAATGACCAAACCGCACCGCCAGCGCGCGCTGGTTACCGGCGCCTCCGCCGGTATCGGCGCCGAATTCGCGCGGCAGCTTGCCGCGCGCGGCTGCGACCTGGTGCTGACCGCGCGCCGCGAGGATCGCTTGCAGGCGCTGGCTTCCGAATTGCACGACGCGTATGGCATCGACGCGGACGTGATCGCCGACGATCTCGCCGATCCCGCGGCACCCGAACGCATCGCCGCGGCCGCCATGCGCGATGGGCGTGCCATCGACATCCTGATCAACAACGCGGGCTATGGCGTACCAGGCCGCTACGACACGGTGGCTTGGGAAACCCACGCGCGCTTCATGCAGGTGCTGGTGAGATCGCCGCTGCAACTTTGCCATCTGCTGCTGCCCGCGATGCGCGAACGCAGCCATGGGCGCATCGTCAACGTGGCTTCTTTGGCGGGGCTGGTGCCATCGACGCCAGGCAATACGCTTTACGGGCCGGCCAAGGCATTCCTGATGCGCGTCTCGCAGGCACTGGCGATGGAGAATCGCGCGCACGGCATCCACGTCTGCGCGCTGTGTCCCGGTTTCACCCGTTCGGAATTCCACGACGTCAGTCAAGCGCGAAAGCTGGTTTCGAAACTGCCGGGCTGGCTGTGGTCCGAGGCCGACGAAGTTGTGCGGCAAGGGCTTGATGCTGTCGAACGCGGCCGGGTGGTATGCGTGCCCGGGCGCGCCAACCGCATCATCAAGACATTGATGGACGTGCTGCCGGACCGCGTCGCGCTCGGTTTGGTCGCGCGCCGCGCCAAGCACTTCCGCCTGCGCGATTGAACCACGCAGGGCGAGTCGCCACCCGCCGCTGTGGAACAAAACCGCCGGCGAGACCCCCTACGAGGCCAGAAGCTTCACCACCCGCGCCGCGGAATCTGCAGCGGATTCCTGATCCGAGTGCAGATGGATTTCAGCCGACTCCGGCGCTTCGTAGGGCGAACCGATGCCGGTGAAGTTCTCGATCTTGCCGGCGCGCGCCTTCGCGTACAGGCCCTTGACGTCGCGTTCCTCGCACACCGCCAACGGCGCGTCCACGAACACTTCCATGAAACCGGTTTCGCCGATCAGTTCGCGCGCCAGTTGCCGTTCCGCGCGGAAGGGGCTGATGAACGACACCAGCACGATCAGGCCGGCGTCCATCATCAGTTTCGCCACTTCGGCGACGCGCCGGATGTTCTCGACGCGGTCGGCGTCGGTGAAGCCGAGGTCGCGGTTCAAGCCATGGCGCACGTTGTCGCCGTCCAGCAGGATCGTATGGAAACCATCGGCCAGCAAACGCCGTTCCACCAGATTCGCGATGGTGGATTTGCCTGCACCCGAGAGGCCCGTGAACCACAGGCAGCGCGGCGTCTGGCCCTTGATGCGGGCGCGCGCGAGGCGATCGACATCCAGTTGCTGCCAGTGCACGTTGCGGTCGCGGCGCAAGCCGAAATCCAGCGTGCCGCAGCCGACCGTCGCGTTGCTTTCCCGGTCGACCAGGATGAAGCCGCCGAGGCGGCGATCGTCCTTGTACGGCCGGTAGGCGATGTCGGAATCGAGCGACAGGTTGCAGACGCCGATTTCATTCGCGGTGAGGCGCGTCGCGGCGAGGTGGGCCTGGGTATCCGGATCGATGCGGTGCTTGATCTCGGTGACCTGCGCGCCGATGGTGCCGCTCGCGCGCTTCATCAGATAACGCCGGCCCGGCAGCAGCGCGGCATCGTCCAGCCACAGCAGATGGCAGGCGAACTGCGCTGCGACTTCCGGGGGCAACGTGGGGTCGGCGATCACGTCGCCGCGCGAGACATCGATCTGGTCGGTCAGCGTGAGGGTGACGGCCTGCCCGGCCTCGGCAACATCGAGGTCAGCATCGCCGCCGACCACGCGCTGCACGCGCGACAGGCGGCCCGACGGCAACACCACCACTTCGTCGCCCGGGGTGACACGCCCGCCCACGACCGTGCCGACGTAACCGCGGAAACTGTGGTCGGGGCGGTTCACCCATTGCACCGGCAGCGCGAACGCGGCGTCCGTCTGACGATCCACCTGAACGGTTTCCAGGTATTCCAGCAACGGTTTGCCTGTGTACCAAGGCGTCTTGGGCGAGGCAGTGACCAGGTTGTCCGCGTTGATCGCCGAAACCGGGATCGCGTGCGCGTGTTCGATGCCGAGGTCGTGCGCAAGCTTCACGCATTCCTGTTCGATCGCGTGATAGCGCGCGTGGTTGTAGTCGATGAGGTCGAGCTTGTTGACCGCGAACAGCACCTGCTGCACGCCGAACATCGCGAGGATCGCGGTGTGCCGGCGGGTCTGGGTCTGCACGCCCGCGCGCGCATCGACCAGCACGATGCCGAGTTCCGCGCTCGAAGCGCCGCTGGCCATGTTGCGGGTGTACTGCGCGTGGCCGGGGCAATCGGCGACGATGAAGGCACGCTTGTCGGTGCCGAAATAACGCCACGCTACGTCGATGGTGATGCCCTGCTCGCGCTCGGCTTCGAGTCCGTCGAGCAGCAACGAATAGTCCGGCTTGCCGCCCTGGGTGCCGTGGGTCTTGCTGTCGCGGATCATCTGCGCCAGACGATCGTCCGGCACCATCCCGGCTTCGGCCAGCAGCCGTCCGAGCAGCGTGCTCTTGCCGTCGTCCACGCTGCCGCACATCGCCAGACGCAACGTGTCGCGGCTTTCGAGCGCGGCCAGGCGCTTCGTCAACGCGGGCGCCGCGACGGCCGCACTCGCGGCTTCATCAGAAATAGCCTTCACGCTTCTTGCGCTCCATGGAATCGGAAGGATCGAGATCGATGATGCGGCCCGCGCGTTCGGATTCGCGGGTGTCCAGCATCTCGCCGATGATGCCGTCGAGGTCGGCGGCATCGGATTCGACCGCAGCGGTCAGGGGCCAGCAACCGAGCGTGCGGAAACGCACCATCTTCGGCACCAGTTTTTCGCCGGGTTCCAGCGGGACGCGATCGTCGTCGCGCACCAGCAGCGCGCCGTTGCGCACGAACGTCGGACGTTCCCTGGCGAAATACAGCGGCACCACTTCGATGTTCTCGCGGCGGATGTACAACCACACGTCGAGTTCGGTCCAGTCCGACAGCGGAAACACGCGCAGCGTTTCGTCGGGCGCGAGTCGGGTGTTGTACAAGCCCCAGGGTTCCGGGCGCTGCTTGCGCGGCTCCCAGCGCTGGCCGGCGCCACGCAGCGAGAACACGCGCTCCTTGGCACGCGCGGGATCCTCGTCGCGGCGCGCGCCGCCAATCGCGGCGTCGAAACCATGCTCGGCCAGCGCCGCGCGCAACGCCTGCGTCTTCATGACGTAGGTATGCCGGGACGGATCGCCGACCGGGTCGGTATGGCCCACGCCTTCCTGATTGATGTACTCGATCAGGTGGACGTTCTTCTCGCGCGCAACGCGGTCGCGAAACTCGATCATCTCGCGGAATTTCCACGTCGTGTTGACGTGCAGCATCGGCAGCGGCGGCCTGGCCGGATAGAACGCCTTCAGCAGCAGGTGCAGCAGGACCGAGGAATCCTTGCCGATCGAATACAGCAGCACCGGTTTCCTGCATTCCGCCACCGTCTCGCGCAGGATGCGCATGGAATCGGCTTCGAGTCGATCGAGGTGGGTGTGCAGGCGGGCGACGTTCATGTCCTGATGATCCGCGGATTCGTGGCCAGCAAGTGTACAAGGGTACCGGACTGGACCTGAAGCGATGGTGCGCCGCCGCGATCGGCACATGCGCGGCTCCCACGTCGCGGACTTCTCATTGATGGCCCAACAAATCCCGCAAAAACGGGATCGTGATTCGCCGCTGTGCCGCCAGCGATGCGCGATCCGCGCGCTGCAGCAGCGCGACCAGCGAAGCGGGATCGCGTGGCTGGCGCGCAAACCACCAGTCCAGCACCTCGTCATCCAGGCGCAAGCCGAGGCGGCCGGCCAGCACGCGCAGCATCGCACGGCGACCGGCGTCGTCCAGGGGCCGCAGCGCGCATTGCGTGCACATCGCGAGACGCGAAACGAGGTCGGGAAGCGTGACGCCAAGTTCCGCGGGCGAGGCACTGGCCGCAAACAGCATCCGCCCGTCCGCGGCATTCGCGCGGTTGTAGAGATCGAACAGCGCGCGTTCGGCCCCGCGCTCGCCGGCGATCGCCTGCACGTCATCGATCGCGAGCAATCCTTCCGCGTCGATGGCCGCGATCGCGTCGGCGCGCGGTACCGGCAACTGCGTCAGCGATACATAACGCGCCGGACGGTTCGCGTCGATCACGGCGCGGCACGCGCCGATCAGCAAATGGCTCTTGCCGGTGCCGGCGGGACCATGCAGGTACAGCCACGCATCACCGCCGTTCGCGACGGCGGTGACGCCCTGCAGCGCGGACACGTTGGCGCCGGGCCAGAACGCGTCGAGCCGCTGGTGGGGCGGCCAGCGCAGGTCGAGCGGAAACTGCCGGATCATGCGGGTGGCGGCTCTTCCGGAGGCACGGACGGCGGCGCCTTCGCATCCTGCGCGGGCGTGCCCGACGCCGATACGATCTTCGGCGGCTCGCGTCCGGCGAACAGCGTGCTTGCCTCGTAACGGTCACGCAGGAAGCGCAGCAATACCATTGCGATCGAAGCCATCGGCAACGCCAGCAACACGCCGATAAACCCGAACAGCTCGCCGAACGCCAGCACCGCGAAGATCACCGCCACCGGATGCAGCCCGATGCGGTCGCCGACCAGCTTCGGCACCAGCACGTAACTTTCCAGCAGGTTGCCGACGCCGAACACCACCAGCACCAGGATCAGGTGGTACGCGTCGTGGAATTGCACCAGCACCGCGATGAGGCTGGCGACGATGCCGATGATGAACCCGAGATACGGCACGAAACTCACCAGTCCCGCGATCATGCCGATCAGCGGCCCGACGTCCAGCCCGACCAGCTTCAACGTGATCGCGTAGTAGATCGCAAGGCCGAGCATCACCAGCAACTGGCCGCGCACGAACGCGCCGAGCACGCTGTCGGTTTCGCGTGCGAGCTGGCGGATCGTCGGTTGCGCCTCGCGCGGCAGCAAGGCATCGACATGCGCGACCAGCTTGTCCCAATCGCGCAACAGATAAAACGTCACCACCGGCACCAGCACCACCGCGACGCCGAAGCCGATCAGCGCCAGCCCGGAACGCGTTGCGTAACCCAGCGCGGCCGCAGCGATGCCGCCGACCGTGCCGAGGTGTTCGCGTACGCGCACGATCAAGGTGGAAGGATCGAACTCGCTGGCCGGCAGGTTGAGCTTTTGCTCCAGCCAAGGCACGGCTTCGTGCGTGAACCACGCCGCGTACGCGGGTAGCGCCGCGATGAAACGCGCGATCTGCCGCTGGACCAGGGGCACCAGCAACACCAATGCCAGCGCCACGACCAGCAACATCACCAGGAACACGATGGCGGCTGCCAGCCCGCGTCCGAGCCGCAACCGTTCCAGCCGGTCGACCAGCGGATCGCCAAGGTAGGCGAACACTCCTGCCAGCATGAACGGCATCAGGATCGGCGACAGCAGCCAGACCAGCCAGCCGATCACCGCCACGATCAGCAACCACTGCCAGCGTTGCGCGTTGCTCATGTTGATGTGCCCCTGCCCTTCAGCTCGCGCCGGGCCAGCAGGCTCCAGCGCACCACGTAATCGACACCGCTCGCGATGGTGAGGATCGCGACGATCCACACCGGAACACCCATCGGCACCTGCCAGCCGAATGCCTGCGCGGCCAGCACCAGCAATACGAACCCGATCTGCGCCACCGTGGTGGCCTTCGACAACCAGCTCGGGCGCGCCTGGAAATTGCGCAGCAACCGATACCACGCCAGCGCACCCAGCGTGATCACCGCATCACGCACCACCACCAGTGCCACCATCCAGCGCGGCGCCTCATGCAACCAGCCGAGCGCCACCAGGCAGCCGACCAGCATCACCTTGTCCGCGACCGGATCGAGGATCGAACCCAGCCGGCTTTGCCAATGGAACCGCCGCGCCAGCCAACCGTCCACGCCGTCGGAGACCCCCGCGATGCCCGCGACCACCAATGCGAATTCGTAACGGCCCGCCAAAATCATCACGATCAATGGCACCACCAGTGCGATCCGCAAGCAGGAAATCAGATTCGGGAGGTGCCGCAACGGATGTTCACTTGCAGCGCCGGCCGCTGGCGATCGTCCGCTCACGACGCCGGCGCGTTCACGGCATCCAGCGCAGTGAAGCGTCGGCGCCCGGGTGCGGCTGCTGTTCCATCGCAAGATGGCCGTTCGGAGCCGTGAGACCCGCCAGCACCGTCGCCAGCGGCTGGTCGAAGCCAAGCTGCAGCAACACACCGTCGCCCTCTGCGGCTACCGGTATGACGTCATGCAAGGCGGTATCGGCGCGCAGCGTGGACAGGAGACTCGCAAACGCGTGGCTGTTGTCGATGCCGTCCACCCACAGCGTGCCGCTGCCGCCCTGCGCGGCTGCCGCGGCCGAGGAGCCACTTGCCGGTCCTGCGCCCGCGACGGCAGCACCGCCGGGATTGGCGGCGATCAGACGGCCGACCGCACCCGGATCGAAATCCACCTGCAACTGCAAGCCATTGCCGGAGGCCGCGCGGCTGTAACGAAAATCGCGCACGTAGCCCGACGCCTGCGCCAGCGCATCGGGACTCGCCGCGAACCCGGGCGATACCTGCTGCAGCACCTCGGTCAGGGCGGTGGCGATCGCGGCATTGCGTTGGGCATCGCTGGTACCGGCCACCGGCACGGTCGCCGAATAAGGATTGGCGGGCGCGGCCGGCTGCGGCACTTCGGTTGCGGGCGGCGGCGTTTGCGCGAAGGCGGCCGCGACCATGCCCAGCGCCAGCAGCAGGGACAGGGAAATTCGCAACATGGCCACGCACCTCGGACGGATTGGATGCAAGTCTGCCCAATCATGGCGCCAACGTCTATCATTGCGCATTCAGCCATTCCGGCCAGCCAACGAAACGCCCGACTGCCGTGACTTCCGACAACGAAGCCCTCTCCTACCGCGCCGCGGGCGTGGACATCGATGCCGGCAACGCGGTGGTTGAACGCATCAAGCCGCTGGTCGGGAAAACCTTCCGTCCCGAGGTGATGGGCGGCCTCGGCGGTTTCGGCGCGCTGTTCGATTTGTCGAACAGGTATCGCGAGCCGGTGCTGGTGTCGGGCACCGACGGCGTCGGCACCAAGCTGAAACTGGCGCAGCAGTTGAACCGCCACGACACCATCGGCATCGACCTCGTCGGCATGTGCGTGAACGACGTGCTGGTGCAGGGCGCCGAGCCGCTGTTCTTCCTCGATTACTTCGCGACCGGCAAGCTTGACGTCGACACCACCGTCGCGGTGGTGGGCGGCATTGCCAAGGGCTGCGAACTCGCCGGCTGCGCGCTGATCGGCGGCGAAACGGCCGAGATGCCCGACATGTATCCGCCGGGCGAATACGATCTCGCCGGCTTCAACGTCGGCGCGGTGGAGAAATCGGAAATCATCGACGGCAGCGCGATCCGCGCGGGCGACGTGATCCTGGGCGTCGCATCGAGCGGGCCGCACTCCAACGGTTACTCGTTGATCCGCAAGATCGTCGAACGTGCGGGCAATCCCTTCGACCAGAAGCTCGGCGAGGGCACGCTGGCCGATGCCTTGATGGCGCCCACCACCATCTACGTGAAGCCGATCCTCGCATTGCTGCGCGCACGACGCGGCACGATCCACGGCATGGCGCACATCACCGGCGGCGGCCTGCAGGAAAACATCATCCGCGTGGTGCCGGACGGACTCGGGCTCGCGATCTACTCGTCGGCATGGAAGATGCCCCCGGTGTTCGAGTGGCTGCAGCGCGAAGGCAAGGTCGCGCGCGAGGAAATGTGGCGCACCTTCAACTGCGGGATCGGTTTCACGCTGATCCTCGCGCCCGGCGACGTGGCCGGCGTGCAAGCGGCGCTGGCGCAATGCGGCCTGCAAAGCTGGACCATCGGCGAAGTGGTTGCGGCAACCGGCGACTCGCGCGTCCACATCGCATGAGCTTTCCCATCGCTGTACTCGCCTCCGGCCGCGGCAGCAACCTCGCGGCGCTGATCGACGCACGCGAAACCGGCAGGTTGCCGATCGACATCGTGCTGGTTGCTGGCGACAAGGCCGATGCACCGGCGTTGCGCAACGCGGAAGCGCACGCAATTCCCACGCTCGCGCTCGATCCGAAATCATTTGCATCGCGCCGCGAATTCGACGAGGCGCTGTTCGCGAACGTCGCGGCCAGCGGCGCGCAACTGGTGGTGCTTGCCGGCTACATGCGCATCATCGATGCCGGCGTCACCGCGCAATGGCCGGGCCGGATGATCAACATCCATCCGTCGCTGCTGCCGAAATACCGCGGCCTGCACACCCACCGGCGCGCGCTGAAGGCCGGCGACCTCGAACACGGCGCCAGCGTGCACTTCGTCAGCGCGGAGCTTGACGGCGGCCCGGTGATCGCACAGGCGCGCATCGATATTCGGCCCGGCGATACCGAAGACGCGCTCGCCGAACGGCTGCTGTCGCAGGAGCATCGCTTGCTCGTCGCCTGCGTGGAGGCCATCGCGCGCGGCAAGGTGCGCGAACGTGAAGGCAGCGTGCTGTTCGATGAGACACCCCTGTCGACGCCACTGCGGCTGGATGCCTCGGGACACCTGACCGCCGCGTGAGCGTGCGTTCAGGCGTGGCGCGTCAGGCTGCGCGGCAATTGCTTTTCGTCATGTCGAACACCATGCGCCGCCACCATCTTTTCAGGTTGTTCTTCGCCGTCGTGCTCACGGTGGTATTGGGCTCCGCGATTGCCGCGGCGCCACCGCTGCCTGCGTTCACCGCGCACTACCGCGTGCTCCAAAACGACTCGCCCATCGGCGAGGCGACGCTCACACTGGCGCCGGGCGCCGACGACAGCTGGAACTTCACCACGCAAAGCGAGGGCACCGCGGGCCTGGCTTCCCTGCTCGCCGCCGGCACCCGCGAAGTCTCCACGTTCAAATGGGTCGGCGATGCGCCGCAAGGCATCAGCTACGACTACACGATGAAGTCCGCGTTGAAACAGAAACATCGCAGCGTGCGCTTCGACTGGTCCCGCCACACCATCGAAGTGAACGACAACGGCACGTTCAATTTCGCGACCCAACCGGGCACGGTCGAACGCCACACGGTGCCGCTGGCGCTCGCGGCTGGCTTGGCCGCCGGTAAAACCACATTCACGTTGCCGGTGGCGGTGCGCGACCGTATTGAAACCCAGCACTTCACCGCGCAAGGCAAGCAGAACGTGAGCGTGCCCGCCGGCACCTTCGACGCCACCCGCGTCAGTCGCAGCGATGAAGGTGAAGGATTCGAGGCGTGGTTCGCGCCCGGAAAGCTGCCGGTTCCGGTCAAGATCAATCAGCGCGGCAAGAATGATTTTTCGCTGGAACTGGAAAGCTGGTCGGCGCGTTGATCAGAAGCGGCGGGATACGCTTCGCTGCTCCCGCCCTACATGGTGCTGCCATCATGGCCCGCGCGGGCAGGGCGGGTGCCAACCCGCCGTTCGTGGCGCTCTGCTCACAGAGCCACTCTTGCGGGAATGACGATTGATCGGGAGTTTCCCGCATGCGAATCGACGGAAACGGTAGCTCGCGTTCTGGCGAAGGGGAAAATGGATTCCGGCCTGCGCCGGGATGACGAGCAAAACCCATGCCGCGCGCGTCAATCGGAAGCCGCCGGGGAACAAGAGCGCCGCTCCGCCGATCGACGGATTCGGGAAGCACGCGTCAGTTCGGCAACCGCCGGATGTGTGCGCCCAGCCCCCCGAGTTTTTCCTCGATGTTTTCGTAGCCGCGATCGATGTGGTAGATGCGATCGACGGTGGTCTCGCCTTCGGCCACCAGGCCTGCCAGGACCAGCGAGGCGGATGCGCGCAGATCGGTCGCCATCAGTTGTGCGCCGGACATCTGCGGCACGCCGCGCACGATCGCGGTGTTGCCTTCGACCTTGATGTCGGCGCCGAGGCGGTGCAGTTCCTGCACGTGCATGAAGCGGTTCTCGAACACGGTTTCGGTGATGATGCCGGTGCCCTCGGCCACGCAATTGAGCGCGGTGAACTGCGCCTGCATGTCGGTCGGGAACGCGGGATATGGCGCAGTGGTAACGTCGACCGCGCGCGGGCGATTGCCGCGCATGTCGATTTCGATGGAATCGTCGTCGCAATTGATGTGCGCGCCGGCATCTTCCAGTTTCGACAGCACCGATTTCAGGATGTCGGGGCGGGTGCGTTTGGCGCGCACCTTGCCGCCGGTGATCGCGCCGGCCACCAGGAACGTGCCGGTTTCGATGCGGTCGGGCAGCACTGCGTAATGGGCGCCGTGCAGGCGCTCGACCCCATCGATCACCAGCGTGGTGGTGCCGATGCCGCCGATCTTCGCGCCCATCGCGTTGAGGCAGTACGCGAGATCGGAAACTTCGGGCTCCTCGGCGGCGTTCTCGATCACGGTGGTGCCTTCGGCCAGCGCCGCCGCCATCATGATGTTCTCAGTCCCGGTGACGGTGACCATGTCCATCGTGACGCGCGCGCCCTTCAAGCGCTTCGCGCGCGCCTTGATGTAGCCGTTCTCGACGGAGATGTCCGCGCCCAGTGCGCGCAGACCCTTGATGTGCTGGTCCACGGGACGCGAACCGATCGCGCAGCCACCCGGCAGCGACACGTCGGCCTGCCCGTATTTCGCGATCAGCGGGCCCAGTACCACGATCGCCGCACGCATGGTCTTGACCAGTTCGTACGGCGCGGAGAAGCGGTCGGTCGAACGTGGATCGATGCGGATGCGCATGTGCTCGTCCACCGCCAGTTCGGCGCCCATCTGGCCCAGCAGTTCCATGGTGGTGGTGACGTCGTGCAGGTGCGGCACGTTGCCGATCGTCACCGGCTCGTCGGCCAAAAGGCAGGCGGCGAGGATCGGCAGCACCGCGTTCTTGGCGCCGGAAATCCACACATCGCCGTTGAGCGGTTTGCCACCGGAAATGACGATGCGCGCCATCAATTCGCCTCGGCTTCCTGGGGTGTCAAGGTGCGCAGCGACAGCGCGTGGACCTCGCCGCCCATGCGCTCGCCCAGCACCGCGTACACCATGCGATGGCGCGCAAGCGTGGGCTTGCCGACGAAGGCTTCGGCCACGATCTGCGCCTGGAAATGCACGTCGTCGGGGCTGGCGACCTGCACCCGGGCACCGGGGAACGCCGCTTCCAGCAGGGATTTCAATTCGTTGGATTGCATGAACCGTACTCGAACACAGGGGCCGGCCCGCCGCCGCGCATCCGCTGCCGGGTGCATGGAAGACACGGCTGCCGCCTGTACAATGCGAAACGGCGATGTTACTGGAAATCGTCTTTCGGCTCAGGAGCACACCCGCATGAACGCGCGTACCGTTGAAGCTCCGCCCAAGCCTTTCCACGACGACCAGCTTGCCGCGCTGGTCGAGAGCGCACGCAAGGTCATTCGGATCGAAACCGGGGCCATTGCCGACATCGAAGCGCGCATCGACGGTGATTTCAGCAAGGCCTGCCGCCTGATCCTGGCCAGTTCCGGGCGCGTGGTGGTATCGGGCATGGGCAAGTCCGGCCACATCGCGCGCAAGATCGCCGCCACGCTCGCTTCCACCGGCACGCCTTCGTTCTTCGTGCATCCCGGCGAAGCCAGCCACGGCGATATCGGCATGATCACCCGGCACGACGTGGTGCTGCTGCTTTCCAACTCCGGCGAGACCGAAGAAGTCCTGACCATCGTGCCGTTCCTGAAACGGCAAGGCAACGCGTTGATCGCGATGACCGGCAATCCGCGTTCCTCGCTGGCGCGCGACGCCGACGCGCACCTCGATGCCAGCGTCACCAATGAAGCCTGTCCGCTTGGCCTCGCGCCGACCGCCAGCACCACCGCCGCGCTGGTGTTGGGTGATGCGCTTGCCATCGCGCTGCTGGAAGCGCGCGGCTTCACCGCCGACGATTTTGCACGCTCGCACCCCGCCGGCGCGCTCGGCCGCCGCCTGCTCAAGATTTCGGACGTGATGCATACCGGCGCCGCGATCCCGATGGTGCGCACCGACGCAACACTCACCGAGGCGCTGATCGAAATGTCGCGCAAAGGCCTCGGCATGACCGCGATCGTCGAAGGCGATGCGCACCTGCTGGGCGTGTTCACCGACGGCGACCTGCGCCGCATGCTGGACGACCATGGCGTCGATCTGCGCACCACGCCGGTCGGCGACGCCATGAGCCACAATCCCAAGGTGATCGGTCCGGACAAGCTGGCCGCCGAAGCCGCGCAGTTGATGGAAACCTACAAGATCCATGCGCTGCTGGTGGTCGATGATGCGCGACGCGTGGTCGGGGCGTTGAACATCCACGACCTGCTGCGCGCGCGGGTGGTTTGAGCGCCTGGGCTTCGGGCTCGGGAGTCCGGACGCATAATCCAAACGTCGTTCCGGGACGATTGCCGGCTTCACCGGCGATTGAACCGCTGCGCGGCGTTCGGATGGCGAAGCTTGTTATGCTCCGCGTCTCGCATCCACCGAACGCCATGGCCACCCACACCGACATCCCCGCCGACATCCGCGCCCGCGCCGCGAAGATCAAGCTGGTCGCGTTCGACGTCGACGGCACGTTGACCGACGGGCGCCTGTGGTTCACCGAGGACGGCCGCGAGATCAAGTCTTTCCACGTGCACGACGGGCTCGGCATCAAGCGGCTGCGCGCCCACGGCATCGACGTGGCGCTGATCAGTGCGCGCGTCAGCCACGCCGTGGAACTGCGCGCGGAGCAACTCGGCATCGACCATGTCTACCAAGGCAAGTCCGACAAGCTGGGTTGCCTCCAGGACATCCTGCACGCCTCCGGTTTGAACAACGATCAGGCCTGCTACGTGGGCGACGACGAACCCGATCTCGCGCCGATGTCGATCTGCGGGCTTGCAATCGCGGTGGCCGATGCACAACCTGAAGTGCTGCGCGCGGCGCACTGGCGCACCCGTGCCCACGGCGGCCGCGGCGCCGCGCGCGAGGTGTGCGACCTGATCCTGGCGGCGCAGGCCGGATGAGGGACCGCCGCACCGTTTTCTGGCTGGTGGTACTGGTGATCGCGGCCGCGATCACCCAGTTACTGGTGTGGTGGCTGAAGCCGCCGCCCAAGCCGGTCGCGATCGTGGGACCGCCGCGTTCCAGCTACGAACTCGACCACTTCACGCTGCATGCCTTCGGGCAGGACGGCAAGCTGGCCTTCACGATGACGGCGCCGCACCTCGCGCGCCGCGAGGGCAACGATTCGCTGTACGTCAACGCGCCGCAGTATTACTTTGTCGCGAGCGACGGCTCCGAGTGGAACGGCAGCTCGCAATACGCATGGGTCAGCGCCGACAACAACACCGTCAAGTTGATCGGCGAGGTGGACATGCGTCGGCCGCCAACACCAAAAATTTCGGAAGCCGAAATCCACACCGCGGATGCGACGGTGTGGACCCAGGACAAGCGCATGGCCACCGCCGCGCCCAGTGTAATTCAGGAGCCGGGCTCTATACTGCGCGGCGTCGGCATGAAGGCCGACTTCGATACTCGTTCACTGGAGTTGCTCTCCGATGTCCACGCCACGCTCGCGCCGCATTCGCGCACGCATTGATCTGCCGGTTCTGCTCATCGCTGCGTTGCTCGCATGCGGCGTCGCCCAGGCGAAGCAGACCGACAAGAACCAGCCGATCAACATCAATGCCAGTGCGTTTGCCGGCAGTCAGGACAGCGGCAAGATCACCTTCACCGGCAGCGTCACGATGGATCAGGGCAGCTTCCACGCCGATGGCGCGAAAGCCACGGGCTACACCGATCCGGATGACACCAGTCAATGGCAACGCGTGGTGCTGACCGGCAATCCGGCGCATTTCCGGCAGACCCAGGACAACGGCACCCTGGTGCACGGACAAGCCGCAACCATCGACTACAAGGTTTCCGAAAACACCGTGATCCTGACCGGCGATGCCAGTGTGGTGCAGCAGGGCCGCGGAGAATTCCACGGCAACCGGCTGACCTACAACACCGACAGCGGCGAAATCCGGGGCACGCCCGCCGCGGGCGGCCGCGTCCACATCACCCTCCAGCCGCGCAGCAAGCCGGCGGGGGCCAAACCCGCGGCAGCGGCCAGCGCACCCGCTTCGGCCGCGACATCGACACCCGCACCCGCGACCACGTCGGCGCCCACGCCCGCATCGACCTCCGGAACGCATTGACCCATGTTGGTCGCGCAGGGGCTGCAGAAGAGTTTCCGCACCCGCCAGGTGGTGCAGGATTTCGGTTTCGAAATCCGCCAGGGCGAAGTGGTCGGTCTGCTCGGCCCCAACGGCGCGGGCAAGACGACGTGCTTCTACATGGTGGTCGGCCTGATCGAACCCGATGGCGGGCGCATCACCCTGGACGGCGAAGACATCACCGGCCTGCCGATGCACCAGCGCGCGCGCAAGGGGATCGGTTACCTGCCCCAGGAAGCCTCGGTGTTCCGCCGTCTCACCGTCGCGGACAACATCCTCGCGGTACTGGAATTGCGCGCGGACCTGCCGGCCGGCCAACGCCGGGGCGAACTGGAAGCGCTGCTGGACGAATTGAAGATCGGCCACATCGCCGACCAGAAAGGCATCAGCCTGTCCGGCGGTGAACGGCGTCGCGTGGAAATAGCGCGTGCACTGGCGGCCAGTCCCCGCTTCATGCTGCTGGACGAACCCTTCGCCGGGGTCGATCCGATCTCGGTGGGCGAAATCCAGCGCATCGTCCGGCACCTGCGCGACCGCGGCATCGGCGTCCTGATCACCGACCACAACGTGCGCGAGGCGCTGGGCATCTGCGAGCACGCCTACATCCTGAACGAAGGCAAGGTGTTGGCGCGCGGTACGCCGGCGGAAATCCTGGCCCACAAGGAAGTGCGCGAGGTCTATCTGGGCCACGAATTTCACATGTAGTGCGAGCATCCATGATCGCGGCATCGATGGAGCGTTGCCGCCGCTTGACCGCTTCTCGGCCATGGCAGACTGGAACGGCCATCCCGGGCCTGACTTCCCACCAGCAGCCGCTTCGCGGGAATTTTCGTGCGTCGCACCTGGCGGGAGCGCATGGCGGGGGGTTCAACCCGCCCTTGCGAAGGGTTTCGACGCTCCGTTGCAAGGTTTTCAGCGCAACGCTGCGGAGATTCCCTTGAAACCTTGATGCATTTCGCAGCAGTGGGGGACGCGCATTAGCAAAAATCGTGCCCACGTACTACCCACGCCGGCTGCCGTGAGCTAGGATGCAAGCCACTGCCCCGCGAAGTCACCATGAAACCAGGCATCCAGCTTCGCCAATCGCAACAACTCTCCCTGACGCCGCAGTTGCAGCAGGCGATCCGCCTTTTGCAGTTGTCGCAGATCGAATTGCAGGCCGAGCTGCGCGAACTGGCGGAAGCCAATCCCCTGATCGACATCGACGGCATGGACGGCGACGATGCTCCGCCCTCCGACGCATCGGAAAGCAGCACCGACACGCCCAGCGAAGAATCCATCCCGGAACTCGGCGAAGGCGAATACTGGGACGAGCAGGCACCGCAAGTCGCGGACTGGGCACAATCCAGCCGCGGTTACGACGAGGACACGCCCGAATCGCAGGATGCGGCGCCCGAAGGCTTGCGCGAGCACCTGCAATGGCAGGCGAACCTGAGTGGATTCTCCGCACGCGAACACGCAATCGCGATGGCAATCATCGACGCGCTGGACGACGATGGCTACCTGCGCGAAGGCCTCGAGCCCGTGCTTGCCGCGTTGCGCACGCTGGAGCCGGCCGCCAGCAAGGACGAAGCGGAAGCCGTGCGGTTGCGCGTGCAGCGCTTCGATCCAACCGGCGTCGCCAGTCTCGATCTCGGCGATTGCCTGGCCGTGCAACTGGAACAACTCGATCCACGTGTCGAAGGGCGCGAGCTGGCGCGGCGCATCGTAGCCAGCGAACTCGATCTGCTCGCCAAGCGGGACTTCGGCAAGCTGGCGAAGAAACTCAGCGTGAGCGAAGAGGCCGCCATCACCGCGGCCACCCTGATTCGCGCGCTCGATCCGCGGCCCGGTTCGGCATTCGATCCGACGCCTGCGGAATATGTCGCGCCCGATGCCTACGCGATCAAGGCCGCCGGCCGCTGGCGGGTGTCGTTGTCGCCCGATTGCCAGCCGCGGCTCGCGATCAACCAGCACTATTGCAGCCTGATCGCGCGTGCCCAGCGCAGCGACGCCACCTGGCTGCGCGGCCAATTGCAGGAAGCGCGTTGGCTGATGAAAAGTCTCGAAGCGCGCGCCGATACCTTGTTCAAGGTTGCGAGCGCGATCGTGCGCACCCAGAGCGCGTTCCTGGATTTCGGTCCGGAAGCGATGAAGCCGCTGGTGATGCGCGAACTGGCCGAGGAACTCGGCATGCACGAATCGACCATCTCGCGCGTTACCACGCGCAAGTACCTGCACACGCCACGCGGCACCTTCGAATTCAAGCATTTCTTCTCGTCCAGCGTCGCCACCGAGGACGGTGGCAGCGCCTCGGCCACCGCGATCCAGGCGATGATCCGGAAGCTCGTGGACGAGGAAGACTCCCGCAAGCCGCTGTCGGACCAGACCCTCACCGCGGAGCTGAACCAGCGCGGCATCCGGGTCGCGCGCCGCACCGTCGCCAAATACCGCGAGCAACTGCGCATCCCGAGCTCGGGCGAACGCCTGCGCGCACAGTGACGCGCGCAACAGAAAGTTCACGGCGCTTCAGGCACGCTTGACACAACGCGCGTTTCAGCAGTCATTCCCGACCGCAAAGCAAACCTGGCACCCACGCCGGACTTTCACGAAAGCACGTTCATGCAACTTTCGCGGCCACCCACGATCACAAAGGAGTAGAGGCGGAAACGCTCACAACCGGCGCCGCTGCCGGCGCCAAACCCGGCGAAAAACCGGGCTTCCACCACCCCTGATGCTTGAGGAGCCAATCATGCAAATTCAGGTCAGCGGTCACCAGATCGAAATCACTCCGGCCCTGCGCGATTACGTCGATTCCCGGCGCGAGCGCCTCGCGCGACGTTTCGATCACCTGACTTCATTGAACGTGGTGCTGGAAGTGGAAAAGAATCCGCAGGCCAATCGTGCCGAGGGCACGCTGTCGGCCGCCGGTGCGGTGCTGCACGCGAACGCCGTGGATGCCGACATGTACGCCGCGATCGACGCGCTGTTCGACAAACTGGATGCGCAGGTGCGCCGGCACAAGGACAAGCGGCGTACACATGGGCGGGATGACATCAGGGATTTGGCGTAGTTTTTGCGATTGTCCATGATCGCGGCTTCGATGGAAGTCGCGATCTCGACCAAGTTCGCTCGCCCGCGGGCACCAGAACGGGTTTCCTGCCCTGACTTTTCACCAAAAGCCGCTTCGTCCGGAATGCCGCGATTGCTATTTCAAAAGCAGTCGCGCGGCAACGCTGGCACAATGATCCCCACCCGTCGCCATGACGGGCGGGGAACACGGTGAACCGACTCAGCGCACGCGACCTGTTCGAAGACGTCAAGGAACGCATGGCCCTGCGGTGGGTCGCCGGTCGCGATGGCGCCGAACGCGCCCTGCAGTCCGGCGGTGCAGGCCAGCGCCGGCCGTCGGAAATCGGCTACCTCAACATCATCTACCCCAACAAGCTGCAGATCGTTGGCAGCGAGGAGCTGAATTACCTCGACGGCCTCGATTCGCGCCAGCGCTGGGAAACCGTGCAGAAGATCTTCGCGCAGCAGCCGGTCGCGCTGGTCGTTACCAAGGATCAGGCGGTCCCGGCGGACCTGCGCGACGGCGCCGAGGAAACGGGCACGCCGTTGTGGGTCAGTGCCCGCCGCGGCCACGACGTGCTGACGTTCCTGCAGTACAAGCTCGCGCGCGCGCTGGCACCGCAGATCACCCTGCATGGCGTGTTCATGGAAGTGCATTCGATCGGCGTGCTGATCACCGGTACGCCCGGCAGCGGCAAGAGCGAACTGGCGCTGGAACTGATCACCCGCGGTCATCGCCTGGTCGCCGACGACGCGCCCGAATTCACCCTGATCGCACCGGACGTGATCGACGGCGCCTGCCCCGACATCCTGCGCGACCTGCTGGAAGTGCGCGGGCTGGGTGTCCTGAACGTGCGCGAGATGTTCGGGCACACCGCGGTCAAGCGCTCGAAATACCTGCGCCTGATCGTGCACCTGCGCCCGGCCGGCAACGAACCCGAGGACGCGATGGTGCGCCTGACCGGCGACGTCGGCGTGCACGAAGTGCTGGACGTGAAGGTTCCGCAGATCACGATTCCGGTCGCCCCCGGGCGCAATCTCGCGGTGCTGGTCGAAGCTGCGGTGCGCAGCCACATGCTGAAGTCGCAGGGCATCGATCAGGCCCGCATTTTCATGGACCGCCAGGCTGCCCGCCTGCAACGCCAACCCGGTTGATGCCGATGCCAAATACGCCCGACAATCCGCACGACACGCCCATCCGCATGGTGGTGCTCACCGGTCTTTCCGGCGCCGGCAAGACCGTGGCGTTGCGCGCCTTCGAGGACCTCGGCTTTTATTGCGTGGACAACCTGCCGACCGGGCTGCTGCCTTCGCTGTACCGGGCCCTGAGCGATGGCGGTCGCGGCACCCTTTCGGGCATCGCGGTGGGCGTGGACGTACGCAACCAGGGCGATCTCGACCGCATGCCCGAGGCGCTTTCCAAGCTGGCGACCGCGGGCGCCGACGTCGAACTGGTGTTTCTCGATTCGAGCGACGCGGTGCTGCTGAAGCGCTACGCATTCACCCGGCGCCGTCATCCCCTGTCGGACGACGGTCTTTCGCTGATCGACGCGCTGGCCGAGGAGCGCCGTCGCCTGCGACCGCTGCAGGCCATCGCCAACCGTTCCATCGACACCAGCGACACCAATGTCCACCAGTTGCGCCGCCTGATCACCACCGAATACAGCGCGGTGTCACCTGGGCTCACGCTGTTGTTCGAATCGTTTGCCTACAAACGCGGCATCCCGGCCGATTCGGACTTCGTGTTCGACGCACGCTGCCTGCCCAACCCGCACTGGGACCCGCGTTTGCGCCCGTTTTCGGGGCAGGACGCGCCGGTCCGCGAGTATCTGGACGGGCAGCAATCGGTAGTACAATACTTGGCTGACATTCGAGGTTTCCTGGACGCGTGGCTGCCGCGCTTCGAGAGTGAAGACAAGGGCTACCTGACCGTCGCCATCGGCTGCACCGGTGGCCGGCATCGCTCGGTGTACTTGGCCGAGCGGCTGGCCGAGCACTACCGGGCCAGCCGCGACCAGGTACTCACCTTCCATCGCGAGCTCGAGTGACCGCCTCGCCACCGGTTGGACCGAATCTTGCAGCGCCTGCCCCCGGTGATCCTCCTTTTCCGCCCATGACCACGGCTTCCGTCCTCCGCCAAGATGCCCCCGCCCCCGCCGCGGGCATCCTGCTGCTGACCCACGAGGAGATCGGCCGCGCGCTGATCGCCGCGGCCCAGCATGTGATGCCGCGCCTGCCGTGCCAGCTCGACGCGTTGGAGGTAGGTGCCAACGACGACCCGAATATGGTGCTGCCGGCCGCCGCGCGTGCCGCGCGCGCGCTCGATCGCGGCGGTGGCGTGCTGGTGCTGTCGGACCTGTACGGTTCCACACCTTGCAACATCGCCAACAAGCTGGCGAGCCTCGGTGTCCATGCGCGCTGCGTGTCCGGCCTCAACCTGCCGATGCTGTTGCGCGTGCTCAACTATCCCGACAAGCCCCTGGACGAATTGGCCGAAGTCGCCGCCTGCGGGGGGCGGGGCGGAATTTGCATCGACAAGATGTGAGAAAAGGCCGGAAATGGCGAATGGGGTGCGGGGAATCGGAAAAGCGCGGGCTGGCCGATTCCGGATTCCAGATTCCCGGCTTTTTGGTAACGTAGCGGGATGCCAAAGCCGCGGAACGTCCGATGCTCGAAAAGGAAATCGTGGTCAGCAACAAACTCGGCCTGCACGCACGCGCATCGGCGAAGCTCGTGCAACTGGTGCAGGGCTTCAAATCCACGATCTGGCTGATCGGTGAAGGCCGCGAAGTCAACGCGAAAAGCATCATGGGCGTGATGATGCTGGCCGCCGGCATCGGCACGCCGTTGAAGCTGCGTGCCGAAGGTCCCGACGAAGCCCAGGCGCTCGACGCCGTGGCTGCATTGTTCGAGCGCAAGTTCGACGAGGGCGCATGAGGCGCGTTTTCTCGGGCAATCCCGCATCGCCCGGCATGGCGCTGGGACGCGTGCGACTGGAACGGCCGGCGCGTTTCAGCATCGACAACACGCCGCTGCCGGATGCCGAGGTCGAGGCCGAGGTCGCGCGGCTCGAGCGCGCCTTTGCCGTGGCGCGCGAGGATCTGTCCACGCTGCGCCGCAAACTGCACGGCGCACTGGCGCGCGAGGTCGGCGAATTCATCGACGCCCACGCGTTGCTGCTGGACGATCCGGAACTGATCGAAGGCCTGCGCGCGATGATCCGCAAGGGCCATTACCGCGCGACGGCGGCGCTGAAGGCGCAGCGCGACCGGCTGGTCGCGGTGTTCGATGCGATGGACGATCCCTACCTTCGCAGTCGCGGCGAAGACGTCGACCACGTGATCGCGCGCGTGCAGAGTGCGCTCGCGCGCCAGGCCAGCAGCGAGGAAAAGAAACTCGCGACGCGCGTCGGCGAAATCCTCGTCACCGAAAGCATCGCGCCCGGCGAACTCGCGCACATGGCCAGCCACGGCATCCTCGCGGTGGTCGCGGGGTCGGGCAGTCCGTATTCGCACAGTGCGATCCTCGCCCGCAGCCTGCACCTGCCGATGCTGGTAAACGCCGACGGCGTGCTGGAAGATTTGCGCGACGGCGACCTCGCACTGGTCGATGGCGTGCGCGGCGAAGTGGTGGTGCACCCGACCGCGCAGGACCTCGCGCAATTTCGCAACTGGCAGCGCGAGGCGCTGCGGGAAGGACAACGGCTGGCGCAACTCGCCGGCTCGGAAACGCGCACCCGCGACGGCCACAAACTGCAAATCTTCGCGAACGCCGAACGTCCGGAAGACATCGAACGCGCGCGCAACCTCGGCGTCGCCGGCATCGGCCTGTACCGCACCGAATTCCTGTTCCTCGCGCAAAGCGGCCTGCCGACCGAGGACGAACAATTCGCCGCGTATCGGGATCTGGTGCTCGGCGCCGGCGGCCTGCCGGTCACGATCCGCACGCTCGATCTGGGCGCCGACAAGGCCGACGCCGCGGGCCTGGTGATGGCGACGGAACCGAATCCCGCACTGGGCGTCCGCGGCGTGCGCCTGTCGTTGCGACACCCGGACGTCTTCGTCACGCAACTGCGCGCGATCCTTCGCGCAAGCTGCTACGGACCGGCGCGCATCCTGGTGCCGATGATCACCAACGCGTCGGACCTCGTCGAGGTGCGGCGATTGCTGGAGGAATGTGCGCGCGACCTGCGCACCGCCGGCCACGAAATCCCGGACCAATTCGAACTCGGCGCGATGGTGGAAGTGCCGGCCGCCGCGCTCAACGTGCACGCGCTGCTGGAAGTCGCCGACTTCCTCGCGATCGGCAGCAACGATCTGACGCAATATGTGCTGGCCGCCGACCGCAACAACGACCAGCTCGGCAAATTGTACGAACCCGCGCATCCCGCGGTATTGCGCCTGCTCGCGCACGTGATCGCGCGCGCGCGCCGCGCCGGCAAGTGCGTGTGCCTGTGTGGCGAAATCGCGGGCGATCCCGCGTTCGCACCGGTGCTGGTGGCGTTGGGCCTTGAAGAATTCAGCATGCTTCCCGACCGCATCCTCGCGCAGCGTGACGCGCTGGCGCACTGCGACCGCAAGGCTTTGCGGGCGCTGGCACCGTGCCTGCTGCGCGCGCGGGACAGCGACGAAATCGCGGCGCTCGTCGCCGGTGTGCAACGCGCGGCCTGAAGCACCAGCGCGGCGGCTGGATTCAGCCGATGCCTTTATCATCGGGGCACATTGCCATCAGGGAGACACGCCATGTCACGCCGACTGCTTTGCGCCGCATTGGCTGCGCTGCTGACCACGCCGGCGGCCTTCGCTGGCGACCCCGCCAGCCTGACGGTCTACCACGCCGACAATGACGCGTTGTTTTCCGGCAACACGCAAGGCACGCTGGATGCGGGCCACGCGCTGGTCCACGAACGGCGCACACTCGACCTGCAAGCCGGCAATCATCAAATCCGCATTGGCGGCCTACCCGCGACGCTCGATCCCGAAGCCGTCGCGGTTGCGCTCGGCTCAAATGCCAGCGTGCTCGGGCAGCGCGTGGTGCTGGCCAATGCCAGTGCCAACGGTGCGCTCGATGGTGCGATAGGCAGCCAGGTCGAAGTGCAATCGGGCGGCGGCAGTTTCTCGGGCGAACTGCTGGGCGCATCGGAAAATGGCGTACTGGTCCGCACCCGCGACGGCACGGTGCACCTGGTGCACGATTACGCCTCGGTGAAGTTGCCAGGCGACGCGGTTTCCGGCGGCAGCGCGCTGCTGCTGGACGTCGATGCGAAATCCGCCGGCAATCGCGACGCACACCTCACCTACACCACCTCCGGCCTCGGCTGGCGCGCCGCCTACAACGCGACGCTTGCCAGCGGCAGCGCGTGCCGGATGCAATTCAAGCCCGAAGCCAGCATCGCCAACCGCAGTGGCCGCGATTACGACAGTGCGACCATCAAGCTGGTCGCCGGCCAGCCAAATCTCGGCAACCGCACGCGCATGTACAGCATGGCCAAGGCGCCTGTGCCGATGGCCGCCGCCATGCCCGAACAGGCGTCGCTCGGCGACTATCGCAGCTTCACGCTTCCCGGTGCGGTCAGCCTGCCGAACGGCACGGTGACGTTGACGCCGCTGTATCCGGTGCAGACACTCGATTGCCAGCGCGAATACGTGATCGAGGATGGCGGCGCCTACTTCCCCCCGAAGCCGAATACCAATGATTACGGCGCCCAGGATTACCAGGACCGCGCCATCACCAGTACGCTCGCCTTCAGCGCACCCGACGCATTGCCCGCCGGTACCTTGCGAGCGTGGATCAATGATCGCGACGGCGCGCCCGCGTTGCTCGGGCAAGGTGGCGTCGCCGACACGCCCGAAGGCCAGCGCGTTTCGGTGCAGCTCGGCGAAAGTTTCGACCTGCGCGCCAGCCGCGAGCGCACCGCGTTCCATGTCGACGCGAACGCGCACACCATGACCGAGTCGTACAAGGTCACGCTGACGAACGGCGGCGACACGGCGCGCACGGTCACGGTGCGCCAACATCCCGACCGTTGGCGCGAGTGGACGCTGTCGTCGTCCAGCATCAAGCCTTCGAAACGGACGCCCCAGTTGCTGGAGTTCCAGGTGCCGGTGCCGGCCGATGGCGACGCCACGCTCACCTACGCGGTGAAGTACACCTGGTCAGCGCAGGATTTGTGAGAACCGGGAACCGGACGAGCGCAACAACAACTTGGTCGTTCCGGGCCTGACCGCAGGCCGCACCCGGAATTCATCCTGTGTGCAATCGGGAGCTCGACATGCTCGAACACATCGAACACGAACACGGCATCCTTGAACTCCGCCTTGCGCGGCCGCCCGTCAACGCGCTGAACCCCGACCTCGTCGCGGCGCTGCGGCGCGCGATCGTGCAGGCGCCCGCAGACGGCGCGACGGCAGTGGTTCTTTCGGGTTCGCCGGGCCTGTTCTCGGCCGGCCTCGACATCCCCGCCCTGCTGCAACTCGACCGCGACGCAATGCGCGCGTTCTGGAACGACTTCTTCGGCCTGTGTGCGGTGCTGGCGCGCTCGCCGATTCCGATCGCGGCGGCCGTCACCGGCCACAGCCCGGCCGGCGGCGCCGTGCTCGCGCTGTTCTGCGACTACCGGGTGATGGCGCGCGGCGAATACCGGATCGGCCTCAACGAAGTGCAGGTCGGGTTGACCGTTCCCGACTGCATCCAGGCAGCGCTGCGCCGACTGGTCGGCCCATATCGCGCCGAACGCCTGCTGATCGCCGGGGCGATGCTGGATGCGGACGACGCACTCGCCACCGGAATGGTCGACGAACTGACCGACGTCGATCATGTCATCACGCGCACGCTGGCATGGCTGGAAGCTTTGTTGCAGTTGCCCCGTCAGGCGATGCTCGGCACCCGCACGATGGCCCGCGCCGACCTGGCACGATTGTTCGAAGACCCTGCATCGCTGCCGGTCGAGGCATTTCTGGATGGGTGGTTCGCGCCCGAAGCGCAGGCGACGCTGCACGCGCTGGTCGAACGGCTGCGTGGCAGAAATTCCGGTGAATGAAGGCGCCGGCTGAGCGCGCAGTACTCAGCCCCATTGCACCGACAGCATGGAGATCGAACCGCCGTCCATGCCTTCGGCGGGAAAGCTCACCGCGTCCTGTTCCCCGCGTGCGCCAAGCACGTAAAGCAGGGGCAGGTAATGTTCCGGCGTCGGCACCGACAGTTCGGCGTCCCGGCCAAGCGCGGCATAATCCACCAGCTCCCCGGTGTCACCGCGCAGGATCCGGTCGCGCACCAGCGCTTCGAAGCGCGCGGCCCAATCGAACGGCTCCACCGGACGCCGACCCCACGCGTAGGTATGCAGGTTGTGCACGATGTTGCCGCTGCCGAGCAGCAGGATGCCCTCGTCCCGCAGCGGCGCAAGCCGCTGCCCCAGGTCGTGGTGAAAAGCGGGCGCCTGCGTCTCGTCGATGCTGAGCTGCACCACCGGCACGTCGGCGGCGGGAAAGATGTGGCGCAAGACCGACCACGTGCCGTGGTCCAGTCCCCACGAAAGATCGGCGCGCACCGGCAAGGGCGCAAGCAGTTCCTGCAGCCGCCGGACGAGCCCAGGATCGCCCGGCGCGGGATATTGCACCTCGAACAACTCGCGCGGAAAGCCGCCGAAATCATGGATCGTCCGAGGCTGCGCCATGGCGGTGGCGGCAGTTCCCGGAAGGTACCAGTGCGCGGACACCGCGAGCACCGCGCCGGGCTTCGGCAGGCGGCGCCCCCAGGCGGCCCATGCGCGCGACCACTCCGAATCCTGCACGGCATTCATGGGATTTCCGTGTCCAGCGAACAGCACCGGCATGCGTTCGGTCATGGGGCAAGCTCCTGTGTGCGCAACGCCTTCCGGGACTGGTCGCGGCGCTGCGGGTCATGCGACGATAAGTGGTAAACGGACGATGTCACTCTCGCTCTCCCGGCGCGCGGGCCGAGGGAAGATGCCAGCCATGGCGGATCGCCATGTAACGCAACGCGAAACACGCCAATCCGCCGATCAGCGTGGTGGCCACGGCGTTGACGTTCAACACGTGGCCACCGACCACGATCGCCGCGCCCACCAGCGCCGCCAATGCATAGAGATCGGAACGCAGCACGGCCGGGATCTGCATCACCAACACATCGCGCAGCATGCCGCCGCCGATGCCGGTCAGCATGCCGAGCAGCGCGGCCATCACCGGGTTCAATCCGTGCACCAGCGCCTTTTCCGCACCCGCCACCGCGAAAAACGCGAGGCCGATCGCGTCGAACCACAGCACCGTATTGTTGTGGCGCGTCACCAGCGGGTCCCAGAAGAACACGATCAATCCGGCGAGTATCGACACGCCGACATAATTCAAACTGGAAATGGCGGCGGGCGGGACCGCGCCGATCAGCAGGTCACGCGTAATGCCGCCGACGTTGCCGGCCGCGAACGCCAGCACCATCACGCCGAAGATGTCCAGGCGATATTTCACCGCGGCCACCGCGCCACTGATCGCGAACACGAACGTGCCGCCGAGATCCAGCACCGTCACCAGGATGAGGGTCATGCTTCCGCGTCCCGTACAGACAACGTGGGACTATACGCCCACGCAGCGAGGCGCCGGGTGGTCGATCGTGTCAAGCCGCCAGCCACGCCTGCGAAGCCACCACCAGTGCCTCGACGCCGGTTGCCAGCGTCGGATGGATCACGGGCAGGAAACGCGGGTTGTGGTTGGTCGGGAGCTCGTTGATGCGGTTGGCGGCCTTGGCCTTCGCGTAAATGTCCGGATCGGTACCGCCCACGAACCAGAACACCGAAGGCACGCTCCATTCTGCGCCGAATGATCCGAAGTCTTCGCTCGCCGATGCCGGCCCGGTTTCGTGCACGCGTTCCGGCGAGAAATGCTGACGAAAGGCGTCCGCGACACGCTTGCTCGCGGCGGCGTCGTTGACGGCCCGCGGGTAACGATCGAGCGGCGTGATCTCCGGCGCCTTGGGCGCACCCGACGCCGCGGCCTCGGCGTTGACGATGCGCTCGATCGCGGCGAGCACGCGTTTGCGAACGCCCTCGTCGAAGGTACGCACGTTGAGCTTGATGATCGCCTCGTCCGGAATCACGTTTTCCTTGGTGCCGGCCTGCAACGCCCCGACGGTGACCACCGCCGACTCCGCCGCCGCAACCTCGCGCGACACGATCGTCTGCAGCCGCAGCACCACCGCCGCGGCCATTACCACCGGATCGATGCTCGCCTGCGGCATCGAACCGTGCGCGCCGCGCCCGAACAGCCGGATCTGCAGGCTGTCCGCGGCCGAGGTGATGGCCCCGGTGCGCCCACCCAGCACGCCGGCCGGCCCGACCATCACGTGCTGGCCCAGCACCACGTCCGGTTTCGGAAAACGCCTGAACAGGCCGTCGTCGATCATCGCCTGCGCGCCCGCCGCGGTTTCCTCGGCCGGCTGGAACACCGCCATCAACGTGCCGTGCCAGGCATCGCGCGCCTGCGCCATCAGCGCGGTGGCGCCAGCCAGCCAGGTGACGTGCATGTCGTGCCCGCAGGCGTGCATCACCGGCACCGTCTTGCCTTCCGGATCGGTGGCCTGCAGCTTGCTCGCATACGGCACGCCGGTCGCTTCCTCGACGGGAAGTGCATCCATGTCGGCACGCAGCATCACGGTGGGACCATTGCCGTTGCGGAACAGTCCGACAACGCCGGTGTTGCCGACGCCCGTGGTTACTTCAAAGTCGGCAGCACGCAATCGATCCGCGGCCAGGCCCGCGGTGCGCGTTTCCTGCATCGACAATTCGGGATGCGCATGCACGTCCTTGTAGAACGTTTCAAGATCCGGCAGCAGCGTATCGAGATGCTGCAGGATCGACGTCGACGCAATCGCTGGCGCTGTATTCATCGCTGCTTCCTCCGCAGGGTGGAGAAAACCCGAAGGCGACCCGACCGCCCGTCAATGTCCCGCGCCCGGACCGCGCGACCTGGCGATGAACGGCGGCTTGGCCAGCCATACCACGGCAATCAGGATCATAAACCCGAAGCCGAGTCCATCCATGATCTGGTTGAACGAAATCTGGGTCGCCTGCTGGGTGATCACGCGGTTGATACCCGCCGCGTAATACTGCAGTTGCCCGCCCATCGCTTCGATGTGGTCGCGCACTTCCGGGCTGAAGGGATTGATGTGTTCGACGAGATTCGCGTGGCTGGCCACGCCGCCGCGCGTCCACAGGTAGGTGACGATCGACACCGCGAAACTCGCGCCCACCGTGCGCAGGAAGGTTGCGGAACCCGAGCCCTCCGCCACTTCCGGCCCTTCGAGGTCCGACAGCAGGATCGTCAGGACTGGCATGAAGAAAAACGCGACGCCCGCGCCCATGATCAACTCGGTGACCGCCACCGCCGCGAAACTGACATCGGTGGTGAAAGTCCCGAACCGGAAACACACGAAACCCATCACCGCGAACGCGAAGGCCGCCAGCCACCTCAGGTCGACCAAGTGCGCGTACTTGCCGACCCAGAAGGTCGCCAGCACCGGGATCACCCCGATCGGCGCCGCCGCCAATCCCGACCACAGCGCCGTGTAGCCCAGCGTGTTCTGCAGCCACAAGGGCAACATCAAGGCGATCGAAAAGAACAGCGCGAAGCCCAGTATCAGCGCCAGGGTGCCGGCGGCGAAATTGCGATGCCGGAACAGGCGCAGGTCGACCAGCGGTTCGTCGTCAGTCAATTCCCAGATCACCCAGACCGTCAGCGAAACGGCCGCGACGATCGCCAGCGCCACGATGATCCCGGAATGGAACCAGTCGAGCTCGTTGCCCTTGTCGAGCAAGATCTGCAACGCACCGACGCCGAGGATCAAGGTCGCGACGCCCACCCAGTCGATCCGCACCCTGCGCAACTGTTCGACGCGACCGGCCATCTGCGCCGCAACCACGCCGGCGGCGAACAGCCCGAGCGGCACGTTGATGAAAAAGATCCAGCGCCACGAATATGAATCGGTGATCCAGCCGCCCGCCACCGGTCCGACGATCGGCGCGACCACCGTGATCATCGAGATGATCGCCAGCGCCATCCCGCGTTTCTCGCGCGGGTAGATCGATACCATCAGGCTTTGCGTGATCGGATACATCGGTCCGCACACCGCGCCTTGCAGCGCGCGGAACAACACCAGCATCGACAGGCTGGTCGCGAAGCCGCAGGCCAGCGAAAACAGCGAGAACAGCAGCACCGCCCACACGAACACCTTCACCTCGCCGAAGCGGCGCGACAGGAAACCCGTCATCGGCAGCGTGATCGCCTGGCAGACGGTGAAGGAAGTGATGACCCAGGTGGATTGGTCCTGACTCGCGCCGAGGTTGCCCGCGATGGTGGGCAACGACACGTTCGCGATCGTCATGTCCAGCACCTGCATGAAGGTGCCGAGCGACAAGCCGATGGTCGCAAGCGCAAGGCTGGACGGACGAAATTCGCCGACCCTTGATGCTGCTGCGCTCGCGCTTGAGGCCATGAGTACTCGCGATGAATTGGATCGAAGCGGCTGTGGGTGAACAATCAGGCCATGGATGGCCGCTCTGGAATTCGAAAAACTGGAGCCTTGGATGTTGCGATGAATTGAACGAAGCAGCGATCGCGGACGATCGCATGAAAAAAGTCAGTCCATGGGCGGACGTTCTGACGTTTGCTGAGTTGGAACCATGGAAATCGCGGTGACTTCCAGCGAAGCGGCGTTCACGGATGAACCTACAATCAATGTCCTCCGGTTGGCGCCGGACCCGCTTTCTTGACGAACGGCGGTTTGGCCAACCAGACCACTGCCACCAGTCCCAGGAAAATGAAGCCCAGCGCGTCGAACAACTGGTTGAAGGAAATCTGCATCGCCTGCTGGCTGATCACACCATTCACCTGCGCGGCGTACGCCTGCAGATGCCCACCCACCGCTCCAATGCTTTGCCGCACTTGCGCGTCATAGGCATTGATGTGTTCAGTCAGGTTGGCGTGGTTGAGCACGCCGCCGCGGGTCCAGACGTAGGTGGTGATCGACGCCGCGAAGCTGCCGCCTACCGCGCGCAGGAACGTCGCCACGCCCGAACCTTCAGCGATTTCCGACCCTTCCAGATCCGACAGCAGGATCGTGAGGATCGGCATGAAGAACAGCGCGACGCCGAGGCCCTGCAGCAACTGCGCGAGCGCGACGTGATAGAAATCGACTTCGGTGGTGAAGCGCCCGCGCATGAAACAGGTGATGCCCATCACGATGAACGCGAACGCGGCCAGCCAGCGCAGGTCGAACTTGTGCGCGTATTTGCCGACCCAGAACGTCATCAGCACCGGAATGATGCCGATCGGCGCCGTCGCAAGTCCCGCCCAGATGGACGTGTAATCCAGCGTGTTCTGCAACCACAAGGGCACCAGCAGGCCGATCGAGAAGAACGCGGCGTAGGCCAGCACCAGCGCCAGCGTGCCGGCCGCGAAGTTGCGGTGCCGGAACAACCGCAAGTCGACGATCGGTTCCTCGTCGGTCAGTTCCCAGATCAGGAAGACCGCCAGCGAAATCGCCGAGACGATCGCCAGCACGATGATCGTGGGTGAATGGAACCAGTCGAGTTCATTGCCCTTGTCCAGCAATACCTGCAACGAGCCGACGCCGAGGATCAGTGTGGCCAGTCCCACCCAGTCGATGCGTGCCTGCCGCAGTTGCTCGACGCGCTTGCCGAGTTGTCCCGCCACCACCGCGCTCGCGAAAAAACCGATCGGCACGTTGATGAAGAAGATCCATTCCCACGAATAGGTCTCGGTGATCCAGCCGCCCAGCACCGGCCCCGCGATCGGCGCGACCACGGTCACCATCGCCAGGATCGCCAGCGCCATCCCGCGTTTCTCGCGCGGATAGATCGACACCATCAGGCTTTGGGTGAGCGGATACATCGGCCCCGCCACGGCGCCCTGCAAGGCGCGGAACAGCACCAGTTCGCCCATGCTGGTCGCGAAGCCGCAGGCCAGCGAGCAGATCGAGAACAGCGCGGTCGCCCACACGAACAGCTTCACTTCACCGAAGCGCCGCGAAAGAAATCCCGTGAGCGGCAAGGCGATCGCGTTGGACACCGCGAACGAGGTGATCACCCACGTCGATTGCGTGAGGCTGGCGCCAAGATTGCCGGCGATGGTCGGCAACGACACGTTGGCGATGGTGATGTCCAGCACCTGCATGAACGTCGCCAGCGACAATCCGATCGTCGCCAGCGGCAAGCTGGCGGGACGAAATTCGCCGAAACTGCCGGCTGTCGCCGTAGCTGCACTGGATGCCATGAAAAAGCCTTGTGAAAAAATCAGGCCATGGAAGGCCGTTCTGAAGTTCGGTTGGCAGCCATCGCGAAGCTGGCGAAAGACTTGAACGATGCAGCGATCAAGGACGATCGCAAGAAATTCGCACAGCGCTCATGGACGAGTGCGTCAATGCCTCGCTAGCGAGGCGCCCTTCGCCTGGGCGCTGTCGGCGATCGGACCACTGTTGGCGTGGATGATCCTGGCGATCAGCGCGTTCGCTTCGGCGCGATCCTGCGCATACACATCGGTGCTGAACACCGGACGCTGCGGCGCATTCTTCGCCAGCATGGGACCGGACTGGTTGTGCAGGTTGACATCCACGTTCATCGACAGGCCGATCCGCAATGGGTACTTGTCCAGGTCCTTGGCGTCGAGCTCGATGCGCACCGGCAGGCGCTGCACGATCTTGATCCAGTTGCCCGAGGCGTTCTGCGCCGGCAGCAGCGAAAACGCGCTGCCCGTGCCGATGCCGAGCCCGGCCACGCGGCCGTGATAGGTCACGCCGCCGCCGTAGACATCCGACGTCAGCGTCACCGGCTGGCCGATGCGCATGTCCTGCAATTGGGTTTCCTTGAAATTCGCGTCCACCCACACCTGATGCAGAGGCACCACCGCCATCAAGGGCGTGCCGGGTTGCACGCGCTGGCCGACCTGCACGGTGCGCTTGGCGACGTAGCCGGAAACCGGTGCCACCAGCGTGGTGCGCTGGTCGTTCAACCACGCCGCACGCACCGCGGCGGCCGCGGCCTTCACGTCCGGATGGGTGGCGATTTCGGTGTCGGACACCAGCGCGTTGGTGGTCGCGAGTTGCGCCTGCGCAGCGGCAAGCGCGCTCTGCGCGGTGGTCAGCGCATCGCGTGCGTGCGCCAGTTCCTCGGCCGAGATCGCACCCGAGTCCGCGAGTCCCTTGCGGCGCTTGTAGTCGGCCTGCGCCTGCTGGACCGCCGATTCGCGCGCGGCGACATCGGCTTTCGACGTGTGCACGGTGCTGTACAGACCGCGCACCTTGCGCACTGCCTGCGCCAGCGCCGCCTCGGCCTGCGCCAACGCGACATCGGCGTCGGACGGATCGAGCTTCACCAACGTCTGGCCCTCGCGCACGTAATCGTTGTCGTCCGCGCCGATGCTGATCACGGTACCCGGCACCTGCGGGGTGATCTGCACCACGTTGCCATCGACGTACGCATCGTCGGTGCCTTCGTACCAGCGCCCGACGAGGAAGTGGTACAGGCCCCAGACGATCGCGACGATCACGACCACGCCGACCAGACCGCGCAGCAGCCAGCGCCGCTTGCGCAATCGCTTCGCCTTCAGTTGCGCGGCGACATCGTCTTCGGTGACGGGGTTGGGATTGATGGGAGAAGTCATCGATGTGCCTTGGTTTCGGATTCCGGTTGGGGCGCGGTGGCCAGCGACGGTGCGTCGGTGGCCGGCTTGAAACCACCGCCAAGCGCCTCGTTGAGCGTGGCCCACGCACCGACGCGACGGGTCTGCAGGCTGGCGAGTTGCTGTTCGGCGGCGATCAGTTCCTGCCGCACGCTCAACGCTTCGAGGTAATTGCCGACGCCGGCGCGGTAGCGTTTCATCGCCAGCGCATAGGCATCATCGGCACTTGCGCGCGCGTCCTCGGCATCCTGCACCTGCGCCGACAGCGATTGCAGGTCATCGACCTGGCCCGCGACCTGGTTGATCGCGTGCACCAGCGTCTGGTTGTACTGCGCGACCGCGATGTCGTGTGCGGCGTCCTTGCCGGCGAGATTGGCGCGCAACGCGCCACCCTCGAAGATCGGCAGGCTCAGCGCCGGCGAAATCGTGTAGAAGCGGTTCTGCAGCGAGAACAGGTTCATCGAGGAGGGCGCGAGCAAGCCGGCCAGCGAACTGATGCCGATGTTCGGCAGGAACCTGGTCTTCGCGGCCTTGATGTCGTGGCCCGCCGCTTCCACGCGCCAGCGCGCCGCCACTACGTCGGGCCGTCGTCCGAGCAGGTCGGCCGGCAAATCGCTGGGCAGCGTGAGCGCGGGAATCGCCGGCAGCGCCGGGCGTTCGATGGACAAGGCTCGATCCGGACCCGCCCCGAGCAATGCCGCCAGTACGAGGCTCGCCGAGTGCACGGCATTGTCGGCGGCTTCGAGGTGTGCGCGATCGCTCGCGCTTTCGGCCTTGATGCGGGCCAGCGAGAACTTGCTGTCGATGCCGCTGGCGACACGCTTGTGGGTGAGCTTGAGGAAATCGTTGGCGCGTTGCAGCTCTTCATTGGCGAGATCGCGCTGTGCGGAGGCACCCGCCAGTTGAAAGTACGCCTGCACCACGTCCGCGGAAAGTTTCAGGCGCGCGGCCTGCGCGTCCACTTCCGCCGCGCGCGCATTGCCGACGGCGGCCTGCCACGCGGCGCGCTTGCCACCCCACAAATCCAGATCCCACTTGAAACTCAAGTAACCGTAACGAATCACACCGAAATGGCCGGACGCCAGCGGCGGCAGGATCGGGGGAACCCGTGCTCCCGCGATGCTGGCGCCGCCGTTCAGCGTCGGCTTGCGTGCGGCGTCGGCAGCGCCCGCGGCGGCGAGCGCGGCGCGGACGCGTGCATCCACCAGCGTCATGTCCGGATTGTCGGCCAGTGCCTCGTCGACCAGCTTGTCGAGCTGCGCATCGTCCAGCACCTTCCACCATCCGCGCTGCGGCCACGTGGCGGCGTCCACTTTCACGCCCGAGAAAGAGCGCTGCGCGGTGAGCGAAGCGGGATTCGTTGGCGTTGCGGTCGGGTGCAATCCGCCGGTGCTGGCGCAGCCGGCCAGCAACACGGTGGCGAAGACCGCGGCGGCAGAATTGCCGCGACGTGTCGGAATGTTCAAGGGCATTGCTCGTGGGTTGGGGACAAGCGCGCGTGTTTCAAGCGTCGCGCGTGGCAGATACGGAATTACCTGAATGGATGAGACTGGATACTCCTGATCGGTACAGCTTCGCCACACCATGGCGTTCCAAAAAGATGACGTTCGAACGGCGCGGATTTTTACGCGACCTGGCCGGATGCGTTCATTCGCGCCGTGCGCGTATTCCGTCCAGCACCCGGCTCAGCACATCGTGCAACTGCTCGCGCTCGCGGGTCGTGGTGCCCTCGAAAGTGCGAGCGGCGACGGCATCGCAGTATCCGATCACGCGCTTGCGCAGGGCCTTGCCTTGCGTCGTCAGCTCGAGCCGCAGCGCGCGGCGATCATCCGGGTCGGGGACCCGCTTCAGGTAACCGCGCTGCTCCAGCTTGTCCAGCAACCGCGTGAGCGCGCCGGGGTTGTAATGCAGTGCACGCGCCAGTTCGACCGGCGTCATCGGTTCCTCGTGCCCGAGCAGCTTGAGCGCAACGAACTGCGTGAAGTTGAGTTCGACACCCTGGTGCCCCATTTCCTGCTCGACCGCATAGACAAATTCCGCGCGCAGCCGGCCGATCAGTCGGCACAACTGGAAGGAACGGTCGGAGGAAGTTTCAGCGCGATTCATGCCGAGGATGATACTGTTTCGGCTTTAATTGTCAAGGCAATCATTTCTACGGCAAGCATGCATTATGCCGGTGCGCCGCCCGTTTCCGGACAAAACAAACAACCAGGAAGCACGACATGAAAGGCCTTCGTTGCGGATTCGGCGTCCTCGCCTGCCTGATTGCGTGCGGACCCGCCTGGGCGGCCGGATTCGACCTGACCGCGGGACCCAGCATCACCTCGTCCGCGCGCACCACCAGCGCGGTCTTCGCGAGCACGTTCGGCGAAAGGGCCAAGGACGGAAACGCCCACTTCGAACCGATCGGCACGCTCGGCTGGGTCGACGCACGCAATACCCGCACGGACGATTTGAATCATCAGGTGTTCCTGGCCGGCGGCGGCGTGCGCATGGTGACGGCCAACCAGCACTGGTTCGTCAGCGAGCAACTCGCCGCGACCAGCACGCGCACCGACGCACTTTCCAGCCGCTTCGAGTTCATGACCAGCGCCGGATGGCAACGCGGCCATTTCGTCGTGATGCTGCGGCACAT
>Ga0207707_10000291_pt1 | contig 53460 bp, 49 predicted proteins | sample KBSC83BmetaG_FD_184336 | JGI IMG/M metagenome (GOLD analysis project Ga0207707, IMG submission 184336) | Corn rhizosphere microbial communities from Kellogg Biological Station, Michigan, USA - KBS C8-3B metaG (SPAdes) (version 2) | ecosystem: Host-associated > Plants > Roots > Rhizosphere ... | reverse complement strand
CACCATGGTGCATAGCCGATCGGGAGGAGCGCGAGGTCCAGATTCCTGCTGTGTGCGTTTAGGTGCTTCTCGACGAGGTGGGTCGTGTCGGACATGAGGGCCGTGTCACCCGCGAAGAAACACGATGTCTTATTAGTAGTAAAAAGATACATATTGCTTGCACTTCGCCAGCGATCCACACCATACCTGTTTCCCTTGTGGGTCGCTGCTGCGACTCGAATAGTCACTCCATCGAGCGTGGTCGCATCACCAGGCGCGAGAGGAACGGCGTGCTTGTATCCTTGTTTGCCGAGCCACTTGGCCACGGCGGGTGGTGCGAATAGAGGGACGTCCGTCTGCAGTGCATCCAGCGAGTCGAAGGAGAGATGATCCGCGTGGGCGTGGGTCAGCAATATCGCGTCGATCTTCGGCAGCGCATCAAGCGCAATCCCAGGAGCACTTACGCGTGGCAGAAATTTGCCGAGGGCCGGATCAAAATTGGGATCGGTGAGAAGTCGTTTCCCGCCGATCTCAATTAGTAACGTTGCGTGACCAATATATGTTACGCCCAGCACGTCAGCCCGACGGACGCATTTTCGCCCGTTCGCGGGCGAGCAGCCACTGTTGTGGAAGGGCCGCAATGTTCTGGGCGGTATAGTACAGATTCAGACCAGAAGCCATGTTGATCAGCACCACCGTCATCATGACCGGAAACATGTAGCTCATCATCTTTGCCTGCGGATTGGGAGGCGCATTTCGCATTCCGATCCAGGAAAGCAGGTACATCGATGCCCCCATCAGAAGCGGCAGGATGTAGAGGGGATCTTTGATCGAGATGTCGTGCAGCCAGAGAAACGGCACGCCTCGGAACTCGATTGTGTTTTGAAACACGAAAAAGAGTGCAAAAAGAATTGGCATCGGTATTAGTGCGGGCAAGCACCCCGTGAGCCCGGCAAAGGGACTCACACCCGCTTCCTGATACACCTTCATTATCGCTTCACGCTGCTGCACCGGATCTTTGTACTTCTTCTGAGCTGCGGCGAGCTTGGGTTGGAGCTCCTGCATCTTGAGGCTCGATCGCATCGTACTCTGATTCAGAGGCCAGAGCGCAAGCCGGACCAGGACCCCGAGAATCACCAACACCCAGCCATAGGTCAGGTTCAGCCGATTATGCATCCAGAGAAGCGCCTGAATGACTTTGGATGCAATCGGATGGACGACGCTTTGAAGAAAGCGCCATCCGTAGGGATTGACGTGATCGAAATCCTGACCCATACGCACGAGACGCTGCGACTCCTGTGGCCCAGCGTAGATATCGAACCCGAAGCTGTTGTTCTTGATCTCCTGAACTACTGTCGCCGCACCAGTTGTTGCGACCTTCGAAGTGCGAGGACCCCCCGTCAGTGTTACCTCGCTGAAGAGGGTGCCCTTGGCCGGCGCCAGAATGCCCATTACGAAATACTTGCTCTTCACGGCAACCCAGCTTAGCGGACCTGGCTCGAGAGTCTTGTCTCCCGGATCAAGGCTGCCGAACAAAATGCTGCGCGCATGATCCCTCTCTGGCTTGAAGCTATACGCCAGACTTCGATGGTCGGCGATCGTGTCCGCTTCAGCGGATCTGAGCGTTCTCGGCAGCTCCGTGAGCATGTAAGACTGCCCTGACAATCCCTGCACCTGTCCCTTCACGCCGACTGCATAGCTGGCTACGGTGTCTTGAGGAATCCTATAGGCGATCGATACCGCATGGCCTTTGACCGAAGCTGTGTAGGTGAGAGAATCTTCGCCCTTTGCGCTTTTCGTCCGTAACAGAGCGAACGGGACTCTTGATAGGTCAGCGGTATCCGTCGGAGTGACGAGCCGATAGCCAAGCAGAGGGGGGCCCTCGGCGGCAAGATCCACAAGACCGCCTGATGAAGAGCGATTCACATAGTCACGCATGACAATCGAGACAGGAACTGCTCCGATGTTGCTGAACTTATAGATCGCTTTCGGTGTGATAACCGTCGTCGTCTCGGCAGCTGCTCGAGTAGTTGTATCGGCAACTGGCGCGATTGTGGAAACCGCCTTCGGCTCGATTGTCTGTACGGAGCCCGTATTGGAGGATACAGCGAGCGTCGAAGATGTAGAGGAAGCTACTCTGCCCTTCACCGAGGTTGAGTCCGATGGCGCTGACGTCCCGGGTTTAGGCTTGACCGGCGGGAAGAGTAGTTGCGAGATCGCGATTACAACGAGCGAAAGAAACAGAGCCAGGAAGAAGCGCTTATCCATTCAGGGAACCGGGTCGTAGCCGCCAGGCCGGAAAGGATGACAGCGAAGGATCCGACCAGTCGTGAGTCGAATACCTCTCATCACCCCGTGACGCCTGAAGGCTTCAAGCGCGTAGGCCGAGCAAGTTGGATAGTAACGGCAACTGGCTGGAAAGAGCGGTGAAATTGCCAGCTGGTAACCGCGAATCAGGAAAATGAATACAGACCGCATCGTCAGCGGGGTACAACGCCAGCCGCCCAGCTCGCAATTAGATCCACCTCTCTAGCGAGTTGATCAAAGCCGGAGCGATACGCGTCGGGCTTCGCACGTAGAAGAAGATCCACCTGTCCGATCAACGGCAGCAGCCGAATTCGGGCAAGTTCACGAAGACGGCGTTTCGTGCGATTCCGGTCGACGATCTTTCGCCCATACTTGGGGACGACAACTCCTACTCGTGGATGAAGCAACAGGGAAGCAGACATCCGAGCTTCGAGACACTCGGTTTGCATCCGCTTCCCTGTACGTCTTACCAACTCCAGATCGGTTTCTTTCGTCAGCCTCGAGGCTCTAGAGAAACCGAGATTCTTAGACGCCGGCGTATTTCGAGGGCAACTGGACGGTAAGCCGTTTGCGTCCCTTCTTGCGCCGGCGGCTCAAAACTTCACGCCCCCATTTAGTAGCCATCCGCAACCTAAAACCATGCGTTCTAATGCGGCGTTTGTTGCGGGGACGATAGGTGGGCTTGCCCATTACAATACTCCGGAAACCAATAAGATCAGATGCAGTCGAGAGCCGGTAAAACTATCCCAGCATTGAAGATAGGTCAAGTCGCGTGAGGGAGTTCGATTCACGATCGTTTGACTTTTCCACATAAAACGGCTACGGTAGCGCGTCATGTCGCTGAGCCCCGCCGAAGTTTGGAAACTTCTACTCGATCGTGCCCGCCAAGAGCTCCCGGATCAAACCTTCCAAGCCTGGCTCGAGCCCACAGATGCCCTTTCGATAGAAGGTGGTGTTTTGTTTGTGGGAGCTCCAGATCAGTTCACGGCCGACTGGAACGAATCAAAACATGCCAGTTTGCTGTCAAGCTATTCCCCGATTGTCCTTGGCCACCCGATGAATGTGGTCTTCAAGGTTCATGAGGAGCGGAAGAAGCGATCCCAAATGGATTTTTTCGTTGCACCTCCGGCAGTCTCTTTGAAGCAGCTTCAAGGACAGAATGGCAACACTTCACCGCCATTAAGCAAACGCTACACGTTTGATTTGTTCGTTATTGGCAAATCCAACGAGCTCGCCGCGGCCGCTGCACACGGGGTCAGTCAAGCGCCTGGAAAGGTTTACAACCCGCTCTTTATCTACGGAGATACAGGTCTCGGAAAGACCCACCTGATGCAGGCAATTGCACATGAGACGCTTCAGCGCAATCCGTCCACCAGAATCACTTACGTGGCAGCTGAGCAATTCATGAATGAGCTGATCAGCTCGATCGGTGATCGGACAGTGGTCGATTTCCGCCGGCGTTACCGCGAAGTGGACCTACTTCTCATCGATGACGTTCACTTTCTCAAAGGCCGCAAGGAAGCCACCCAGGAGGAGTTCTTTCACACCTTCAATGCACTATACGAAGGGGGCCGTCAGATAGTCCTTACCAGTGATCGTCCTCCATCTGAGATCCCCGGTCTGGAGGACAGACTCAAGAGTCGTTTCGAATGGGGAATGGTCGCTGATATCACGTTGCCGGATTTCGAGCACCGTGTCGCTATCCTCAAGCAAAAAGCCCAGCTCGACCGACTCGAGCTGACGATTCCGGATGACGTGATTCATTTCATCGCGGAACACGTTCGCTCCAGTGTAAGGGAGCTCGAAGGATCCATAATCAAGCTCCTCGCCTACGCCTCTCTCAAGCACAAAGACATCACGGTTGAAGTTGCCCGGGAAGCACTTAGGGACAAGCTCCGGGCGATCGAGGGATTTGAGCCCGAAGCGAATGGTGCCACTCTTACCATGCTCACCATCCAGCAGGCAGTCGCTAAAGAATGGGCTGTGACAGTTGATGGTCTTCGCTCAAAAACCAGAACAAAAAATCTTACGACTCCCCGGCAGATTGCGATGTATCTCGCCAGAGAATTATTGGCCACACAATTGGTGGAGATAGGAAACGCCTTCGGTGGACGAGATCATTCAACTGTGATACACAGCATAGAAAAAGTGCATGAATCTCTCCTACAGGATCCTCAGCTAAAGACTCGGATCAATCGAATCCGTGGAATGTTGGAAACTTTCGGCTCGAGGTCAGGTTCACGTGTGGAAAGGACTACGACATCCTGATCTTCCATCTCGCTGCTTCGGATGCTGTCGTTTACCAACATCCTACTACACATCAAATAGCGTAGCGGAAACCTCACTGTTTTCATAAGTTACAACGATTCACCAGAGCTCCACACAGCCTACTACGGCTACTAGTCTTTAATCTCTTTTAAAAGAGAAGTACTAGTACGTCCCACTTTGAACTTCACAGAGGGAAGGGGATGCGCTTCACGATCTCTCGCGAAAAGCTTCAGGAGGGTCTTGCAGCTGTTGCGGCAAGTATCCCAGCGAAGACCACACTCCCTGTGTTGGCCAATATTCTGATCGAGACAACTGATAAAGGGATCAAGCTCTCGGGAACAGATCTGGATATTGCAGTAAGCACCGAGGTAATGGCGGACATAGATGTTCCTGGTGCTGTGACAGTTCCAGCGAAGAAACTGACGGAAATTGCTCGGGAGCTTCCACCAGCACCCGTCAAGATCGGGGCAGTAGGAGAACAGAGAGTAACTCTTGAGTGCGGTAGATCCAGATTTAAACTCCTGGGCTTGCCTCGAGACGAGTTTCCCACATTTCCCGCAGTCCGTTTTAATGAGAGCTGGCGCATCCGATCGGGGGATCTCCAGCAGCTCATTTCTCACACTTCGTTCGCAGTTTCGGGGGAAGAAAGTCGACCGATCCTGAACGGAGTATTGTGGGAGCTACGGCCAGACAAAATGCGGATGGTTGCTACGAACGGGCATCGTCTCGCAAAGATGGAAATTCCAATCGACTCGGCTAATGCACCTGCCAGCGATTTGATTGTACCGCCAAAAGCGTTGGAACAGGTTCGACGGCTATTTCCTGCAGAGGAAGAACTCGAGATTGCCCGGGGAGACAACCACATTGGGTTCAGATCTCCGTTTACCGCAGTTTTTACCAGGTTGATTGAGGGCCCATACCCGAATTACGAGCAGGTCATTCCGAAGGACAACGATAAAGTCGCTGTTGCTGATAAGCTTGCACTGACGAGCGCTCTCAAGCGGATGTCGGTAATTGCGTCCGACCAGACGCACCGGATTCGGCTGTCATTCAATTCCGGGATGCTGAAATTCAGTGTGCAGACTCCGGATCTTGGCGAGGCTCAGGACGAATTGCCCATTCGCTATACGGGTGACCAACTCGACATTGGATTCAACGCCAGCTATCTACTCGAGATTTTGCGGTATATCCCTACCGATGAAGTTCGCCTGACGTTCAAGGCACCGGAGAGGGCAGCGACAATTGAACCAGAGGCTTGGAAAGATCCGGCATCGTACATGTGCCTGGTGATGCCCCTCCGGCTCGTCGATTAGCGAACGATTCCAAACTCCTGCTTCGAATCCTGTTTTAGCTGGTATTGCCGGCCCGAGGCCGTTACTCCGAGTAGCAGAGTCTGATTCGTTGTCAGGTGCATGATCCGTCCGCTCGCGACGTCGAGGTAATAGACCGCGGTACCTGTTCCATGGGCGTCTATCGAAACCCTGTGCTGCTGTAACCCTCCCTCACCCTGCGCGCGAGTCGTGTCGACTCGCTGGACCATTACGGCCGGATGACCGTCGTAGGTGACTTCTCCGGCAACGGTGAACGCCCTGTTTGTGTGTGACAGTGTGGGAACTCCAGCAGGGCAACCCCGTACCTCCACCGAGTCCGTCCAGCTAAATCCCGGTGATAGCGGTTGGGGGAATGGGACGAGCAGGTTGTAAAGATCGGCAAACAGTACGGAATGCACGGGGTTGCATTTTTCACCTGGCGTCTGGCTGCTGATGGTCAGTCCACCAGTCGTAAGGGATCCGGAAACCTGTACAGGTAACTGTGTCGGCTGAACCGGACCGATCAAACCCTGTGTCGTAGTTGTGAATCCATCCACTACGCCGACAAAATTGAGTCCCAGGTCCGTAGAATCGAGAGTCACTGACTCGTGACTCGTATTGGTGGATAACTCGGCGTTCCCGGCAGTGTCCAACCGGGTGATTGTTGCGCTTCTCGCAACTTGATACCCAGCGATTCCTGGCTGGTATTTGAACGACCACGCCCCGGCAGTAGGAACGATAGGGACGGCCACCTGACCCGTGGGCGGAGTCGGTACCGGAGTGGGTGCCGGCGGCAGGGAGCTCCGAGGGGTGGTGCAAGCGACTGAAAAGATAATCCCGAAGAACAGACGCTCATGACGGCTTGGAAAAATCATATAGCTGCTCGGTTTTTCTGTAGATAAGTGAACAACCTCCGACGATGCGTTGTCGGAGGTTGTCACGCTAACGAAGCAACTGGTCTATAAGCCGGGTTCTGTCGGACTATGTAAATAATCCGGGCGATCATTTCTCTACCGGCATAGTCACCCATGCCGTCTAGCAGCCTACCCGCGGTGTCTTGTTCGAGGTGAACGCCTCTCGCCGCATGCTTGGCCTTGCTCCAGCTGGGGTTTGCCGTGCCGCCCATGTTGCCATGAGCGCGGTGGGCTCTTACCCCACCGTTTCACCCTTGCCGTCCCGAAGGAAGGCGGTCTCTTCTCTGTGGCACTTTCCGTCGCGGGTAACTCGCGTCGCCCACGCCCAGGTGTTACCTGGCAGCCTGTTCACCGGAGCCCGGACTTTCCTCGAGCAGGTACGAATACCTGCGCGCGATCGCCCGACCAATTGCTGCTCCAAATATAAACCCAAATCGGCAATCCGACTCGGCCTGGGTCGCCAGCTACGGCTTTTCATTCTGACGAACGAGGTCGGAAGAAATATTTTGCTGTTGTTTCAGTTGACGAAATTCTGAGCTGCACGGATAGCTTGTTTTCTTTTTTCACTCCTGAATCGGGAGGATCACATGCCGTCCGGCCAGAAGCACAATCCATCATGTATTCCCGTTTCGACGATTCTCACTCCACTTGAACGATCGCGAGTGGATGCGGCAGCGCAAGGTTTGTGTGATGCGTTGCATCGCGAATCTCTCGAAGAGGTCCTCTCCGATCTCAGGGAGCAGAAAGCAGGCCTCGTCCTGATATCTGTTGCGCGGTACGGGTCGCAAAGCTCTGCTCGAGTGGCCGCAATGGTTCGTGAATTTCCCAGAGTTCCGGCGGTAGCTCTTCTGACCGAAACGCAGAGCTCCACACCGCACTCGACACTTGCGCTTGGTCAGCTTGGAATTCGCACGCTGGTAGATGCTAGGATGCCGGCCGGATGGCAAACGCTCAGAAATCTTCTGGCATCTCAGGGATCAGCGGATCTTCAACGCTCCGCTCTTGCGCAAATCAGCCTTGACCTGCCCGGTGTGTCGAAAGATTGCTGGAGATTCTTCGAGCTCCTGTTTGACGCCTCTCCAAGAATTTCAACGGTACGTCAGCTGTCGCGTCACCTGAATATTCTGCCCAGCACCTTGATGAGCCGTTTTTTCCGCGCCAGGCTGCCGGCGCCCAAGCGATATCTCTCACTTGCGCGTCTCATCCGTGCCGCGAGGCTCTTTGAGAACCCAGGCCTGTCGGTAGCTCGGGTGGCAAATCATCTCGACTACTCATCACCTCAGAGCTTTGGCAGACACGTGCGCACGGTGATGAAAATGTCTCCAGTCAAATTCAGGACCGCGTATGACGGGCAGGGAATGCTGCAGTTCTTCAGAACGGAGCTCGTGCTTCCATATGTCGAAGTGCTTTGCAGATTTCGTCCATCGGCGGCTTATCCTGGATGGATTCCGAAGTCACACAGGCCGCGGCGGGGTAGCGATTTCAGCTCGTAAGTGCTGCAATTATCTCGCTGGCAGTCACGAGGCTCACGACAGCGATTCCAGCTTTCTCAATTGCCTGTCGGCCTCCCTCTTCGCGATCGACGAGAGCTACCAACCCTGACACCGATGCTTTCGCGTTGCGTACAGCTTCAATTGCGCGCAATGCGGAATCACCGGTGGTGATCACATCCTCGATCACTACCACGCGGTCCCCCGCTCTCAGTGGGCCCTCGATCAGCTTTCCCGTTCCGTGAGACTTTACCTCCTTACGCACCGTGAATGCCCTGAAGGGATGATCTGAAGCCGCGCTGGCGTAGCTGATCGCGTATGAGATCGGGTCGGCTCCAAGGGTCAAGCCTCCAATGGCGTCCACGTCCCAGCCGGTCTTCCGGATCGTAGCAACCCCAAGCGGCCCGATGATCGATAGCCCCTCAGGGCTCATAGTCGTGAGTCGAGCATCGATGTAAAAGGTGGACTGCTTACCTGACGCCAGCGTGAACTGACCTTGCTTGGCTGATCGTTCGGCGAGCAGTCGAATCAAAGCTGAATGACCAGTCATGGTGCGAGAGGTTATGTACTCATATGATTGGAGTCAATGCATTCACTTTTGCCGGTCGGCTTTAATTTCTGGACTGGACTGTTCGGGTGGATAGTATCGCTCGCAACAGTTCTAGGGCTTGCTCTGGTCTTGCGTCACGAGAGACGTCAGGCACGCAGCCTGGTTGAGCGCTCCAAGGAGCTCGAGCGGCTCTCGTCGGAGTTACTTCGTGTAAATCGGATGAAGAGTGAATTCCTGGCCAACGTTTCTCACGAGTTGCGCACTCCACTAAATGCCATTGTCGGATTCGTTGATCTCTTGAGGGAGGGGGTTTACGGAGAGCTCGCTCCTCGCCAGGTGAAGCCAGTTGAGCGCATTGAAGCATCAGCGAATCATCTTCGGCACCTGGTAGACCAGGTCCTCGATCTGGCTAAAATGGCGGCAGGCCGTCTCGAGATTCATACAGAGACGATCGATCTACGACCCTTCGTTCTCGATGTCGCGAGCGAGATCGAATCTCTCGTCAGTGAAAAAGGCCTCAGCCTGTCCCTGGTTATGGGTGCCGCATTACCTCGGATCAGAACCGATCCGACCCACTTGCGCCAGATTCTCGTGAATCTTCTGGGGAATGCAGTGAAGTACACGAATGAGGGAAGCATCGTCATCCGTACCCGCCTTGTCGATTCACTCCCCGACAGCGGACCACCTTCGTCGGAGCGTGTGCCATATCCGAGCAATCCTTGGATTGGAATTCAGGTTATCGACACAGGAATTGGAATCCATCCGGCCGATCAGACGCGAATTTTCGAGGAGTTTGAGCAAGTTGATGCTGGTCCTCGGGGCAACTCGGCCGAACGTGGTACCGGTCTTGGCCTGGCGATCTCCCGCCGGCTCGCAAGTCTGATTGGCGGAATGGTAGAGTTGGAGAGCGAGCCCGGGAAAGGATCTACTTTTACGCTTTGGCTCCCCGTGGATCCCAGTGATCTATCGGCTGCGCCTAAGTAGTCCCTTGAACTTGTCGAGCATTTTGGGCTGGTCCGGTAGGATGCGAGCTGCTGCCGCGAAGGCGTCAGCGAAGGCAATCACACTCGCGTAACGATCCATTGGTGACCGCGACAGTGCGCGCATCACAACCCCATCGAGCTGAGGAGTAAACTCGAATCTGCCTTCTACGGCGTCCTTGAGTGGGATAGGAGGCATGGTGAGCAGCTGAGTAAACATCTCCCGGGGCGCCTTTGCGGTGTACGGCAGACTACGGGTGAGGAGATAGTAGGCTATCGTCGCAAGGCTGTACTGATCGGCAGCCGCAGTGACGATCTCTCCTGACAACGCTTCTGGAGCAATGTACATGAGGGTTCCGACGAAAAACCCCGCACGAGTCAGACGCTCGTCACCGGAAGCCTGTGTATCGGTCGCGATCCCGAAGTCGAGAAGCTTCACGCGCCGCGCCGTTGCATCGTACATCACGTTTTCTGGTTTCAGATCGCGATGCACTATTCCCGCATCGTGCGCTGCCTGAACCCCGGCCGCTATTTGCGAGACGATCGTCGATACTTCGTCGATAGGGAGCGGCGCGTTTTGCTTGGCGTATCTCTCGAGTATCTCACCGTCGGCCCACTCAATCGCGAGAAAGTGCAAACCGTTTTCAGCTTGACCGATCTCGATAGTGTCGACGACATTGGGATGCTTTACCCGAGCGCCGTACTTCGCTTCCCGGACAAACCGAGCGACGGCTGTAGTATCCTGGCGCAGCTTCTCCCGTAGCACTTTGAGTGCAACGGTGCCATGATTCGGGTGTTCGGCAAGATAAACGGCGGATGTTCCGCCTTCGCCGACTTCTTTCTGGATGTCATAGCCAGCTACGGAAGTGCCGACCATCTGTTCTCGAGACACGCCGCGAAACTAACAGAAACTCGCGGAACCGGATAGGGTAATAACCAACCATGCTGACTGCTATGAAGTGCCCCGCTGGTCTGGCGCTGATCCTTGCCTCGACCGTTATCACCGCCTGCAGCTCTGCGGGATCTGGCTCCAGCGCCCAGCCAAACCCCAGGGTCCTCCCCGCGGAGGGCGTTGCTACACCGGATGCGAGTGAGATCTATCGACAAATCGGTCTACTGGCCGCTCCCGACCCGGTTGCTTTTGTCGGCAGCATATCATCTTTTGCGACCGGCAGGCCCGACACCACCCTCGTTTTGACAAGTATTTCGATCCCCAATCGTGCCCTCACTTTTTCGAGAGAGGGGGATAAATACCGTGCTCCCTACGAGGTGAAACTCAGCCTCAATCGCGGAGGGGTGGACGCCGCGAGCGTAAATGTGATGGAAATCGTTCGCGTTGGATCGTTTAGGGAAACCAATCGAACCGATGAGAGCGTCATTTTTCAACACTATTTTCATGTTGCTCCCGGTGTCTACAATCTGTCGGTGACGGTCCGCGATGTTGGCGGTGCCCGTGCGGCAACGCAGGATGCTACGCTCTCGGTCCCTTTGCTTGGTACTGGACGCCTGTCCACTCCGACAGTGGTGTACGAGGCGAGTGGTCGCTCCCTCCTCGATTCGGCGCCTCGGCTGTTAGCCAGTCCCCGATCGAGCGCTGTGTTCGGTCGCGACAGTACTGTAGCGATCTATGTCGAAGGTTACGGGCAGGGCGCTCGACTTCCTGTGGCCTTTATTGTACGAAATGACAAGGGAGTACAGACCTGGCGCGATTCTACAATGCTTGCTCGCAATGGCGGGCTGTTTAATGGCATAGTGAACGTGCCCATTTCCAACGTTGGAGTTGGAATCGCGAAGGTTTTCTTTATCCGCCGTGACGTGCCGGCACCTGACAGCGTAGGAGTTCCGCTCTTTGTGACATTCGGCGAAGACATTCCGCTCATGTCATTCGAGGATATGCTGGGATACCTCCGCTTCTTTGGAACGCCCTCGCGACTCAGTGCACTTAAGTCAGCTCCCCTGGAAAGGCGTGCGTCAGTGTGGGCGGAGTTCCTGCGCGCAACAGATCCAATTCCCGAAACACCCACGAATGAGGAACTGCAGTCCTATTTCGGCCGCATCCGGGAAGCCAATGCCCAGTTTCGAATGGATCGGAATCCAGGATGGCTATCCGATCGTGGAATGGTCTTTGTCGCACTGGGTGAGCCGGATCAGGTATTCGAGCGGAACGTAAATCAGCAGTTCTCGACGACGCAGATGGCTTCCACCGCGCGGCTCCAGATCTGGCAATATCGGCAGTATAACTCTCAGCTCATATTCTACGAAGATGCCGGTGGGTGGAGATTGACTCGACCGAGCCAGACAGAGTTTCTTTCGCTCGCAGCGCGCCGGCAGCGTTAATTCGCCGATCGCCGATTGAGAAAAACGCTCTCGTTCCCCTTAGGCGAGGGCGTTTTATATTGCCTTGATGAAAGGTCCGGAAAGCCCACGGCTGTTCCTCGTCGATGGATATGCCCTCATCTATCGCGCCTTCTTTGCCCTCATCTCGCGACCGCTCACGACGAGTAAGGGAGAGAATACCTCTGCAAGCTGGGGTATTGCCAACTTCCTCCAGAGACTCATCACCAAGCATCAGCCGGAATACCTGGGATGGGTACATGACTCAGGTCTTTCCTTTCGGCACGAGCGCTATCCGGCCTACAAGGCTACTCGCGAAAAGCTGACCGAGGAGCTCCAATCGGATTTCGATAGTGGAATGGAGCGGATACGAGAGATGATCGACGCCTATCGTATTCCAATTCTCACTCTACCCGGGTATGAGGCCGACGACGTTATCGGGACTCTCGTGGCGAAAAGCGTCAAGGCCGGGGTGAACGTAGTGGTTGTATCGGGGGACAAGGATTTTCAGCAGTTGGTCAAGAATGGCGTCTGGTTGCTCAACCCCGGCCGTGGCGGGCCCGCGAATGTCGAAGAGCACTGGGTCGGAATGGAAAACGCCGAGGAAAGGCTTGGAATTGCTCCGGAATTCGTTACCGACTACCTGTCTCTGGTCGGAGATTCCTCGGACAATATTCCTGGCGTGCGAGGTATAGGCGACAAGACCGCCGCGGAACTGGTGAAACAATACGGACATCTCGAGTCTATTCTCGAGCACGCCGGCGAGATCACCAAGAAACGTCCACGTGAGGCATTACTCGAGCACGCCGAGAATGCGCGATTATCCAAGGAATTAGTAACAATTCGCGACGATCTTGCGGTCACGCTCGATCTTGAATCCCTAAAAGTGAAGGAGCCCGACTATGAGCGGCTCCGGGATTTATTTATCGAGCTGGAGTTTCACGCGCTTGCCAAGGACATGGCTGTCCAGGCACCAGCCGAACAACAAAAACCAAAGCTCGATGTCAATTACGTTACGGTCGATACCATCCAGGGACTGCAGCACGCCATAGCCCGCGCGAGAGATTCAAAGCTGATATCGATCGATACCGAGACACTGGTAGATCGAGATAACCCGCAGATGGCAGATGCGTTGCGCTCGTCACTGATCTCGATTGCCATCGCGGTTGGAGAGGGTGAGGCGTATTACTTCCCGCTTCGGCATACCCTTTCTCAGTCGGGCCAGGGCGAGCTGCTGATCGATGCAGCTGGTGATCGATCCGCTACTGATGCGCCGGAAGATCGTGGGCTGATTCGCGGCGGCGACGAAGTATTTCCTGATCAGGCACCGAAAAGGAAAACCGCCGGCGATTCACTCGGAATAGCGGCGAAGATGCTCCGCAACACAAGGCGGACGGGGGTCCGTAATCTCCCGGCACTCGACTCGGCGGAAATGGAGCCATTGCGGAAGCTGCTCGAGGATCCCTCCGTTCGCAAAACAGCTCAGAACGCGAAATATGACAAGCTCATATTGAGAAGCGCGGGCGTAAATCTGGCCGGACTCGATTTTGATACGATGTTGGCGAGTTACGTGCTGGATCCCGGCCGGCGATCGCACGGCCTCGATGTACTGGCGCTGGAGTTTCTCGATCACACCATGATTTCCTATGCCGACCTTTGCGGCAAGGGTCGCTCGGCCATTCCGTTTGACGAATGTCCGGTGGAAGCAGCACGTGACTACTCGTGTGAAGACGCCGACATGACTCTCCGGCTACGGAAAATCTTCGAGCCGCAGCTCGAATCACACGAACTGACGCGTTTGCTGGACGGCGTGGAGATCCCGCTGGTCGATGTCCTGGCAGAGATGGAATGGAATGGAATAGCAATCGATCTGCCGTGGTTCTCTTCCCTGAAACAGCGCTTTCAGGCGGAACGCGAAGCAGTGGAGAAGCGGATTTATGAGGCTGCCGGGACGGAATTCAATATCAACTCGAATCTCCAGCTGCGGGAAATTCTATTCGGCAGGCTCAATCTTCCGGTAATCAAGAAAACCAGCACCGGCGCGTCTACCGACGCCAGTGTTTTGACCGAGCTCGCCGAGCAGGGACACGAGCTGCCGACACTTCTCATGGAATACCGTGAGCTGGCGAAACTCGAGAGTACTTACCTGGATGCGTTGCCGCGCCTTGTAAATCCCAAGACCGGCAGGTTGCACACGTCATTCAATCAGACGGTGGCGAGCACGGGGCGGCTCTCTTCGAGCGATCCGAATCTGCAGAACATTCCTATCCGAAGGGAGCTGGGCAAGGACATCCGCCGTGGCTTCATTCCCCGTAAGGGCTGGTTGCTGCTCGCTGCGGACTACTCCCAGATCGAACTTCGGCTCCTCGCCCATTTGTCGCGGGACGTGGCTTTTGTCGAAGCCTTTCAAGCCGGCGGCGATATCCACAGACAGACGGCAGCCGTGATTTTTGATGTACCCGTGGCCGAAGTAACGAGTACGATGCGAGCTCGCGCAAAGACGATCAACTTCGCCACCATCTACGGACAGGGTCCTCACGCCCTTTCACTTCAGCTCGGCATCGAACACGCAGAGGCGAAGGAATTTATTTCTCGCTACTTCGAGAGATTTCAAGGAGTGCGGAACTATCTTGACTCCATGGTCGCGTTTGCACGGGAGCACGGATACGTCCAGACCATTTTTGGACGGCGCCGATACATCCCTGAGCTGCGGGAACGGAACTTCAATATCAGAGCCTTTGGTGAGCGAACGGCGGCAAACTCCCCTATTCAAGGCTCCGCGGCAGATCTCATCAAGATTGCAATGATTAGAATCGACGACGCTCTCAAAACTCGTCAGCTGCAGAGCAAAATGCTCCTTCAGGTTCACGATGAGCTTGTTTTCGAAGCATTACCCGAGGAACTGGATCAGGTACAGGAGCTCGTGAAATACGAGATGGAGCACGCCGCGGAACTGTCAGTGCCCCTCGTTGTCGATCTGGGAGTTGGGAAGAATTGGCTGGAGACGAAGCTCTAACGGCCCGGGTACTCTCGCGGGTGTCGCTGAAATGCTGCCCAATACGCCCCACTTAACAGCCCGCCGAGATAGACTCCGTCGATCAATAGGGAGTGAGTGATCGCACCTATGATCGTTAGATGAACGGCGTAGGTGAGAAGCACCAGCCCAATTCCAAACATGATCGTGAGCATAGCGGGCTCGTCGGCGCTGGTGCTGCGCTTCACGGCAATGTTCCTCGCGATCCTTATTGGCAACTGATGTGTTAATCGCCCCCACCACGCTGCGCAGGAAATCATTCTTTCTCGAAGAGTGTTTTCTTCCATTCGATACCTGGCTCGCTCCGGCGGTAATCCGGCCTCTTCAGAAACTGCTCGCAACCGGTTGGCGATTTCTGTCGTCAGATTTGCGCGATCGCTATCAGGCCACGAATCCAGGTCGATGGGTTCCCCTATATATGCGCCCACGACTGTCCCCGGCGAACCCTTGTCTTCGAAGACGAGACCGACCGGGAGAATTCTGAGTCCGGATAACGTAGTCTCGTCCCGGGCCTGAAGAGCAAGGCGCGCCAATCCGGTTTTCAGTGGCTCGAGCCCTGTTGCATTGTGGCTTTTCCCCTCGGGGAAGATCAGCACCGTCCCGTTTTGGTCCAGGATGCTCAGAATTTCACGGAACGCTTCCTTATTGCGCGATCTGTCGAACGGTAACTCACCACTGTTTCTGGGTTCATCACTCATTCGGCGGAGGGGAACTACGTGCATCATCCTGAAAATCAGTGAGATGAATGGATTGTCGGCGAGTGTTGCCTTCGCCGTCATGGTTATGCGCTGCGGCATCAGCCAGCTGATGATCAGTGAGTCAACAAGCGCATTTTGGTGATTGACGGCGATGAGCAATGGCCCGCTCCCTGGAATGCGATCCGCTCTTACTATGCGGATATCGCGATAGAACCAGTGTAGCGCGATGCCGGCAATCCATCGTAGCAGGGAGTAAATCATTTCCGTTGACCGGACTTGACGAAGTTGTCCGGAACGCCGCGCAGCATCAGGAGCGCCAGAATCATTCCGATCGCGACAGTCATTACTCCAGCTCTGTAAGCGAACCCGGTTCCCATTGAAGGAGAAAGGCCATCAACGGCAAAGGCCCAGATAAACGGTCCCACGACAGCAGCGGCCCTCGATGACAGCACCATGAGGCTGAAGAACCGCCCCGCTTCGACGTCCGGTACGAGACTGAGCAGCAATGGTCGCTCGGCCGTAGAAACGCCGCCATAGATCAGACCGATACACGCACCAACAATCCAGAACGCATTTCTGGTGGGCACAACGATCATCGCGATGAGAAGGAACACCCAGCCAGCGAGCACCCAGGAGAGCGTTCGCTTCGGTCCGAAGCGATCCACCAGGCGGCCGATCCCGTAACTTCCGATTACCGCGGGAATAGTCAGTATGACGAATAGCGTTGCTTCCGAGCCTTTTCGAAATCCCATCGCGAAGATCGCATAAAGCGCCATGTTCGCGATGATCGTTCCCATCGCATCCTGATAGAGAAAAGAAGTGAGGATGAATCTCATCGTCCCCGGGTACTTCTTCGCCTCTTTCAACGTTTGGCGGACATCGCGAAATGCTTCGCGCCACGGAATCCTCTTCTTCCCGCGTGCAACGTTGTGATCGCGGCAAAAGAGAGCCAGCGGGAGGGAGAACAGCAAAAAAAGAATTGCTGTCGGAACGAAAGTGGATACGCGTCCACCATGCGCGGTGAACGGAACCGCACTCCGTAAAAGGGTCACGACACGATCGGGGAGCGTTCCCAGGATCGGCAATGATCCGGTGAAAAAGGGGAACGTCAGTAGAACGCCGACTATGGAGCCGATGTAACCGAAGGCTGTCCCGATGCCGGAGAGACGTCCCCTGTGATCGACGGGAACGAGCTCCGAAAGCATTGCGTTGTAAAACGGCTGCGCGCCCTGGTATGTGTAATTGGCGATAGTAAAAGCGGCGAGAACTCCGAACAAGGCAACACCCGGACTGAACAGACTCGACGAGCGCGTTCCCACAACGCCTTCCCCGATGAGCGGCAAGCCGGTCTGACCGAGAACCGCAATTAGTACAGTGGACGCACATGCGATGAGCGTAAACCCGACAACCCACGGCTTTCGTCTCTGTGTTGCGTCGGAGATAGCTCCAAACAACGGGATTGAAACCACAACAAGCGCTGACGCTATTCCGTTTACGGTCGCGTAGAGCGTATTGGAATGACCGAGATCTCCAACGAGCCAGGCCGCGAAATAGAGCGTGGCGATGTTCATTGAAAAGACCGTATTGGCGAAATCGTAGAGCGCCCAACTCAGCCGCTCTCTCGCAGGAGCCATCGGTGGATTGAAATCTCCATCCGTTGATATGTCAGAATCGCCAGAGTTGCTGACCACTGCGACCGCTGCGTTCATGCTCTCCTCGCGTTTAAGATTTCTCTCGCAGGAATCCTATATGTCCAGCTCTGGCGGTCAAATACGTAGAGTGACGTAGCCTCGGCTACGTACCCTCGACGCTGACTGTCAGGACACGCAGATTTAGCGATATGGCAGTTCGTCCGGTAAGACTTGGCATAGTATTTCTTTTCCTCATCGCTGCATCTGGATGCCGAGACGACTCTCGAAACAATTCCGCATCGTCTCGTGCGTCTCTCCCCCCGGTCTTTTCCCTCGGGCCGGTCAGCAGTACGAACTGGGACGTGAACGCGGGCCCGGTGATGCTGATATCGGTGGGAAGCGGATTCGATAGCGCCGCAATTGTGCTCCCCGAAATCACCGATAGCACGATGGAGCAAGTTCAGGGAATTGCTCCGTCCCTCTCTGGCTTGGTGTTCGAGGTATTTGGTCGAAATGGCAGCGTCGATTCGAGTACAGTCACGTCCCTGACGGCGACGGGCGCTGCTCGTGATTGCTATGCGTGGCCTGCTGCCAAGGTGCAGTCTGCGCATGCTGGCTGGCGCGTTGGACTGGTACGCGGAAATGTGAAAGTCATTGCGCTTGATTCAATCGGATCGTTGTCGAGCGCTGATTCCGCAACTCTTGCCGCTTCTCTCGCTCAAAGCGCAGCAACACTTCCTGTTTCCGCGGATCCGGTATTCCGGAGATTGCCTTTCAGAGTCCGATCGGCCTACACATTTCGGTTGGATTCAAGTGAGGCCGTAATTGCCGATGTCGTGCGATCGCTGAACGAGGAAGCGAATCCTCGAATTGAAGATCTTTTTTTGATCGGAGAGCGGCCGATTGGCGCAACAGGTAAGTACACCATCGGATACTTCAATCGGATCGCTGGTGCTGAAGAGACGATACAGGCGACAGACGTTCTAGCCGCAGTAAAGATGAGAGCATCGAGTCGACCTGCTGTGATCGTCAACGTTGAATCGGAAGACGGTGCGCAGCTTGGGTTCATCGAGCGGGTCGGGCCCGGACAATGGCGCTACACGTGGAAAAGCGCCTATACGGACTGTTGACGACGTAGCATCGACGGTCATAGACCGGTCGGCGCGCGCACAAAATGCCACGGCAGATTGAATCTCTCGGCAAGATGTTGCGCCAAAGCACGTACGCCGAGCGTCTCGGTAGCATAGTGACCGGCATAAATGATCACGAGATCATTCTCGTCGGCATGCACGGCGGTCCAGTGAGGACCTTCGCCAACGATGAGCGTGTCGATCCCCATTGCGCTTGCTTCTCTTAGTGTATCGCCGGCAGCTCCCGCGCCTGTGCAAATCGCCCATCGTTTCGTCCTTCGCCCTTGCTCTGATGGAGAGATCCTGACATCTCCGCCCTCAGCCGCCGCAAATTGACGAGCACGTTCAGCGAGCATCGATGTCTCGATATCGCTCTCGCCGCTTACTCCGATGAAGAAGTTTTCAAAGCGCGCGAACCCTCCAGTTGGTTCGAGGCCCAACTCCCTCGCCAGAAGTACGTTGTTTCCGAGGGTCGGATGCCGATCGAGCGGAAGGTGTGAGGCGTAAACAGCAATGTCCGACTCGATGAGCTGCCGCACTCTTCGATATACACTGCCCGTCAGTTTCTCCAGACCACTCCAGAACATTCCGTGGTGAACCAGCAGGAGATTGGAGTTCGTCGCGATTGCCCCCTGGATTGAGCGAGAGGAGAAATCGACAGCTGCTGCAATGCCCCTGATGGGGGATCTATTCTCGAGCTGAAGTCCGTTGAGAGCATTTGGATAATCGCCTGTTTTACTGCTCTCCAGCAGGGTATCAGCGTAGCTCGCGATACTTTCTAGGGAAACCGTCATGCGGATGCATATTTGTGTGGACAAGTCTGACACTCCACAGAGATGCATACAGCTAACCCGTTATCCACCAAGAGGTTATAGCTCAGGTTGACAACCCTGTTGATTAATCCGGAACGCGCATGAGCTCAAGCAAACGCTCGAGATCATCGGTCGAATAGAAGTGGAACGTCAATGTGCCTCGATTATGACGTCCAATGTTCAGTGTGACGTCAGTTTGGAGAAATCTGCGGAGTCTTTCCTGAACTTGCTTTGCCTCTGGAGACAAACGATCAGCGCTCCTCGGACGACCAGCCTTTTTTGAGGTCTGACCCACCGCAATCTGTCGAAGTCTCTGCTCCAATTCTCTGACTGTCAGTCCATCTCTCATAATCTCATTGGCCAGGCTTACAATCTTCGCGTGGTCATCAAGGCCAAGTAGAACTTTCGCGTGGCCCATCGTCAACTTGCCTTCCTGAAGCAGTTTTCTAACAGAAGGCGGCAACTGCAGCACCCGAAGCATGTTCGCGATCGTCGTCCGATCCTTACCTACGGTTTCGGCGATCTGTTGTTGTGTGAGGCCGAATTCCTGGGAGAGCCTATGGTAGCCCTCCCCTTCTTCGATTGGGTTGAGATCAGCGCGCTGAAGATTTTCGACGAGAGCCAGGGTCAGGATCGTTTTATCGTCGATGTCCTTTATGATCGCTGGAATTTCTTTCCACCCAAGTTTTGTCGCTGCACGGAGGCGACGTTCACCGGCAATCAATTCGAAACCATCCTTTCCAGGGCGCCGTCGAACGGTTATCGGTTGAAGGAGTCCGCTGGCCTTGAGGCTTTCTTCAAGTTCCTGAAGCTCGTCTGGATTGAATTCTGTTCGCGGCTGAAAGGGATTTCTTCCGACCTGAGCGATCGGTATCGATTTCAGAGCGCCATCGTCGCTCGAGGCCAGCCCTCCGCCAGTGCCGAGGAGCGCTTCGAGTCCCCTGCCCAACCGTCTTGGCGTTTTCTCAGCGGCCACCATTTTCTCCTTGCTCTGTTCTGTCGATGAGCTCTTTTGCGACGTTCATGTAAGCCTGAGCTCCGACCGACGCAGCGTCGTAAAGAATAATCGGCTTGCCGAAACTCGGCGCCTCTGCCAGGCGGACATTCCTAGGCACCACGCTATTGAAAACCTTCGGGCCGAAATACTCTCTAGCATCATCAGCGACCTGCCTCGAAAGGTTCAGGCGAGAATCGTACATAGTCAACAGCACACCATCGATTCCGAGGTGTTCGTTTGCGCTATGCTGAACCCGGTGTACTGTATTCAGGAGCTGCGACAAACCCTCTAAAGCGTAATATTCGCACTGGACAGGAATCAGCAGGGCATCCGCCGCTGCGAGCATATTGATGGTGATGAGGCCGAGGGATGGCGGGCAGTCAATTATTACGTACTCGTATTCGGAGCGAAGGGACTCAACCGACTGTCGCATCACATGCTCGCGATCAGATCTGTCAATGAGTTCGACTTCGGCAGCAGCGAGATCTGGGGTTGCTCCGACCACGTCCAATTTTTCGAATTGGATTCCACGCTGGCGGGCTGAGCCCAAGTCGGAGTTGCCTACGAGAACGTCGTACAGGGAGAGCGGGATGCCTTCTTTCTGAAGACCTACGCCGCTGGTCGCGTTTCCCTGCGGATCGGCATCAATTAGTAATGTTCGCTGCTCTGCAGCAGCGAGGCTGGCAGCAAGGTTAACCGCCGTTGTGGTTTTGCCGACTCCGCCCTTCTGATTCGCAATTGCGATGATTCGCGCCACGTTGTGTTGATGAGAGTGTGACGCCTAATCTACCTCGGAGCGGGGGGTGTTTCCACGTGGAACAGGAGCCAGATAGTTCCACGTGGAAACGTTCTACTGGGCGGGAAGGAATCGCCAACGGGTACTCACTTCGACGGAGAGAGTCTCGTCACCCGGATTGATCGGCGTGTCCGCCTGCGCTACTCCCCCAGCCACTGCGCGCGCCATCATCATTGGACGGGGCGGAGGAGGAGAGGAGGATCCAATGCTCACTTCCAGGAGCGAGCCCAACGTGCCGTGTGCGGCGCGAGCAGCAGCTTCGGCATCGGCCCTCGCCCTGTCGATGGCGGACGCGATCGCACTTCGACGAGCAGCCTCAGTGTTCGACGCATAGAACTGCAGAGACGTAATCATGTTCGCACCGTGAGCGAGAGCGGCGTCGATTACTGGACCCACCTGGCTGAGTTTTCGAACATCTGCCAGAATCGTGTTGGTCACGTTGTAGGCAACGATGATGGGCTCTTTGCCCTGCTCGTATCTCTGCTCAGGATAGACGTTGTAGTTGATCGTCGACAGCTGATCATCCGTGAGTCCGAGAGCTTTTAGCGCCGACAATACTGCTTGCTGTTTTGTCGCATTCTCGGCTGCAGCCGATGCAGCAGTCACTGCTCGGGTCTGCACGCTGATCTGAATAGTCGCACGATCGGGGGAGACCTTTATTTCACCCCTCCCAACCACTGATATCTGCGGAATCAGATCAAATGGCGCCTTACTGTCTTGTGTATGCGCCGTCACAGGCGCTAATAATGCGAGTGTAAAGGCTGTAATCGCTGATCTCATCGGTTGCTCCTCTGGTAGGTAATCGCTAAAGTGCTGCTGTAAGGACGCCAAATCCGCCATTTCTTGCACACTGTGACTCAGGTGTAAACCATCTCGATGTCATGGATGCGACTTACGTTCATGCCGACAATGCCGTTCGCTTCCGTGCGCATGAACATGTTGGCGAATTTCGCACCCCATACGATTTCTTCTGCTTTGTATGAAGATCTGGAGTGCACAGTCTGGGACAGGGTCTCATCCGTTCCTGTCAGAAGAATCAGGATCTCGGCGTCGGCGTCGAGAAGATCCTGCCGTGTCAGCCCCTTCATGGGACTATTCGAATCGATCGGATGAACGACAGTCCAGCTCAGCGCAAAGAACACGACACGATGCCGCTCGAGGTCCAGGTCGTAGAACTTGCGCACGACGACTCCGTTGACGCGCTCGATCTTTGTGAGAATGACTTGAATCTGTACTTCGATCAACTGACTGCTTCTCGCGTTCGCAATTCTGAACTCGAGCGCGCTCTGATCCCGATATGGCGCTACGATCGCATTGCGGCTGTAGATGATGCGTGCAGATGGCCGAGAGAATCTGTTGAAGACAACCCCTGTCGCGAGCGCGATGCCCAGGATGTAAAGCAGCGCTTCGATCGCAACGAGTGTGTTCGCTGCCAACCCGATCGGGATTATGTTGCCGTACCCGATGGTAGCGAATGTATCCACGCTGAAAAAGAACGCGCGGTAGAAAGGTTGTCCGGCAAAGCTTGCCGAACTCGATTGTAGCGCATCCGGTCCGCAAAACAGGAATGCAAACGCGAACAGGGCGTTGACGACGACGTACGAAATAGTGATGAAGCCGAGGAACTTCGGCCACGAGATAGTAAGCAGCCAATGGTACAGGCTCATCGATGAAAACGGATTGAGCCCCTCGCGAATCACATTGAAGCTTCCATCGCGATTCAACAGCCGCTGCTGCGCGCTTCTCGCTACCTCTGTACCGAACCCAAGATCCGTGAACTCTTCATCCGATGTTCCTGGAACAGGGACGGGCTTGTCGCTAAGCGTCGGTGATGTCACGCGAGATCTGTCCTGAAGAATGACGACGTTCAAAATGGCTACGTTCAATAGCCCACGCTACATTGCCCCGATGAAAAGCCCTGCTCTCTCGGTCAGTCGCGCCACGCTGCTGATCGTTGTTTCAGCGTTCAGCTTTGGCTCGATTTCTGTTCTCACCGTTCTTCTTACGAGTGCTGGAGTTCCGCTCGTAACTGCGATGGCGTGGCGCTATGTGCTGGGCGCGGTGCTTCTGTTTGGGTTCGTCGGTATCGGCCAGCTTCGATCAATCGCGAATAAACGAATCCTCCAGTTACTGGTGATCGGCGGCATTGGTCAGGCCCTGATCACCTATCTCAGCCTGTATGCTCTCGAATTCATGTCGGTAGGCCCGCTCGCGTTCCTTTTTTATACCTATCCCGCGTGGGTGGCTCTTCTAGCAGCGGTGCGGAAGACAGAAAAGCTTACACCTATCCGCGTTCTGGCATTGAGTCTTGCTCTGATCGGTGTGACTGTAATGGTCGGCACCTCTGCGACACAGAGGCTAAATCCTACAGGCGTGCTCCTGGCACTCGTATCCGCCCTGCTCTACTCCGTGTATCTCCCATCTCTCGAGCATCTCCAACGAGACATTCCGGCTCTCGTTTCAACCTTCCTGCTCATAGCAGGAGCGGCGGTGTCCTTTGTCCTCGGAGCGCTGATTACGGGAAGACTATATCTGCCGGCCGGTCTGACAGTGTGGTCGAACATCTTTCTGCTCGCCCTTGTATCGACGGTGATCGCATTTTCAACTCTGATCAAAGGCCTCTCAGTTCTGGGGCCCGTGAGGACGGCGATAATCGCGACTGTCGAGCCGTTCTTCACCGCGCTTTTGGGCTTCGCGGTGCTGGGGAATCAGCTGTCAGTTACGACACTGGTCGGCGGTGTTCTCATTGCCGCTGCGGTTCTGTTGATCCAGCGGAGTACAACCAGGCTCGAGGCTAGGACGGCGTAGCAGCTACTCTTTTTCGACGTTCAATCTCAATGACGAGATTCTGCAGATCGCTTGGGCTGACACCGGAAATTCGCGATGCCTGCGCCAGCGATTGTGGCTTTACGCGCGCGAGCTTCTGTCTTGCCTCGAAGGAAAGCGAATGCATCTCCGCGTATTCCAGATCAGCATCCAGTGAGAATCCGCCCATGCGCCGCATTCGTTCGGCCTGTGCCCTCTCACGCTCGAAATAACCAGCGTATTTGATCTCGAGATCCGCCGTGATTACTGCCTCTTCGGCGAGCTCTTCGCCCACCCCCACTGCTTGGAGCAATGATCTGAGTGACACATTCTGACGACGTGCAACATCGACGATTTTTACAGCCTGTGAAAGCTGTGAGCTGTCGGCGGCGGAAAGCGATGATTCTGCCTGATCTGGTTGAATCGTCATCGTTTCCGCGAAGCGAATGGCGGTGTCTTCGTGATCCAGTCGCGTTTTGATGATCTGTTCTTCTTCGACTGAATAAAGGCCAAGTCCCAGACCGATCGTGCCAAGTCGCCTCAGCGCATTGTCCTGGCGCACGGTGAGTCGAAACTCAGAGCGCGATGTGAACAAGCGGTAAGGCTCGTCGACTCCCCGTGTAACCAGGTCGTCGACCAGAACGCCGATATAGGACGTTTCCCTGCCAAGCGTAACCGCATCTCGTTTCTGGCTGGCCAAAGCCGCGTTCAATCCTGCGACTACCCCTTGGCCGGCGGCTTCCTCATAACCCGTAGTACCGTTGATCTGGCCTGCGAAATACAGTCCGCGGATTGCCTTTACCTGCAGCGAGGCATCGAGCTGGGTTGGAGGGTAATAGTCATACTCAATGGCATAACCGGCCCGATTCATTCTCACGCTCGAAAGACCGCTAACGGATCGAAGGATCTCGAGCTGCACGGATGCCGGAAGCGAAGTCGACAGCCCATTCACGTAGAGTTCCGTGGTGTCGTGACCTTCGGGTTCGAGGAAAAGCTGATGCCGGGTTGCGGCCGGGAATTTTACGATCTTGTCCTCGACAGATGGACAGTATCGCGGCCCACGAGAAGAGATCGCACCCCCGTACATAGCGGACTGTGCGATGTTCTGCTGGATGATTTGCTTTCCCGATTCTTCGAGATAAGTAATCCAACACGGCATCTGCGCTGGATGTCTGGTGCCTGAATCGACTCGTCGCCTCGACTTCCAGAAATGGGACCAGGAATAATCGAATTGTTCTATCTCGCTTTCCTGTCTTTCCATCTCGGAAAAATCAACGGACCTCCCATCGATCCGGGGTGGAGTTCCGGTCTTGAACCGGGCAACACTTAGCCCCGCTTCTTCGAGTTGCTCGGCAAGATGCGTGGTAGCACTTTCTCCCGCTCGTCCGCCCGAGACGTGCGTTCCCGTTCCGATGTGAATCCGCCCTCGGAGAAACGTGCCGGTGGTGATCACGACTGTCTTTGCGCCAAATCGCCGGCCTTCAAGTGTCTCCACACCCATTACCCGGCGTTCATCGTGGTCGAACACGAGCCTAGCGACGGTCCCTTGAACGGTATGAATCTCCGTGCGCTCCTCGAGAAGTCGACGGACAACGCGCCGGTATAGGCCGCGATCACACTGCGCTCGCGGTGCCCAAACCGCAGGTCCTTTGCTGCGATTGAGCATACGGAATTGAACCATCGTCAGATCGGTGGCTCTTCCCATTATGCCGCCCAGCGCATCCACCTCGCGAACAACCGTACCTTTGGCGATACCCCCAATTGCCGGATTGCAGGACATCTGGCCAATTGTCTCGAGAGCGCTGGTGATGAGCCCAACGCTGGAGCCGACTCTGGCAGCAGCAACAGCGGCCTCGGTTCCGGCGTGGCCGGCACCGATGACGATCACATCGAATTCGCTCTCGAAATCAGTATTGCGGGGCATACATTAAAGATAAGCACTAGTAGATTTACGCCTGCGAGTTAGTCTCTAATCGAACATAATATGCCGCTCGAGCTCCCGCAGAATAACGCCGTAATGCTGATTCGTCAGAGCGCATTTGAGGCCAGCGGAATAACCCGTGCCGCCATTGATGAGCGGTACAACCTGACCGCCGACGAGTTTCGAGTGGAGGACGGTCTAGTGCTGCTCGGTCCCCTGCCTTCGGACGATGCGCTCACGCTTTTGATCAACGATCTGGAAAAAAGCGGTCTCGTTTACTTCGACGATTTTTTCGAGCTTAGCGGAAACTGGCCGGAGTGGCTGACACTCTACGCGCGAAGCGCAAAGACTCGCCAACGCTGATCACCGAGGCTAGAGGCGCTGTTCCACCGCTGCCCATTCTTCCACGAACGCGACGCCATTCTCGATTCTGTCGATCACGACATCGGCCCCGACAGGGACAGGTCTGTTACTCAATGTCCGGGCAGGGATATGGACCTCTTTTCCCAGCTGTTCGTAGGATATCTCCCCTGTTCCGACCGGAGAGATCTCTTGGGAGACAATGGCAAGTTGACCCTGAATCTCGTCGACTTCGCCTGGTAAGGTTCGTACTCCACGGAGAGCCCAACGGGCAAGCAACGTGATCATTCCGCTGATTGCGAGTGCCCCACCCCCGATGGCAATCAACAAGACTCCCCATGCTGGTAACGTGGTGCGAGATGCGAGCGGATACCCGACTGCTCCAAAACCGACGGCGAAGGCGGCGATCGCGGGCAGGTTGAAGAATGGGGAAGGTGCCCGCGATCGATTTCTTCGGGCATGCTCAACACCGTGTAGCATGGCGAAAACGGCCAACACCAACCCGCCGATGAACGCGCCGAGAAAGCAGATGCGAAGAATCGTCACAGCGGTCGATCCATCTCGCGCTTAACGAATGGGCGCGTAAGGTTCAGGATCCCAGGTATTTTCTGAACCACGCCACCGTCGCCGGCCATGCCGCGCGAGCGGCGCTCAGATTGGCGCCATCCATCCCTGACTGTTGTCTGAGAAATCCATGACCGGCTCCGGGATAAATGACGTGCTCGTATGTACGACCAAGGGCACGCATTGCGGTATCAGCGGGAGGAATAGTGGCATCTACGCGGGCATCGCTACCGCCGTACAGGCCGAGAACCGGGGCATGGACGGACGCGAGATCTGCTGTCGGTGGCGATACGCCGTAATAGACCACTGACGCTCCGAGTGAAGGGGAGTGAACGGCATTGGCAAAGGAAACTCCGCCTCCCCAGCAAAACCCGACGATACCGTATTTTTTCTCTGCGGCCGGAAGCGACATCCCATACTGGGCCACCGCATCGAGCTGCCTTTGAACGCGTGCCTGATCCAGCGTTCGGATGGCGGCCGTAGCGAGGGGAGCCAGCACGCTGTCGGGTCCGTCCGGAAGGTTCTTCATTGTGAGAAGATCCGGAGCAATTGCAATGAAGCCATCGGCCGCCAGCTGATCAGCGACGCTGCGGATCCAGGATGAAAGCCCGAAAATCTCGTGGACGACAACGATTACCGGGGCTTTCGTGCTCCTTTCCGGGTAGACGACCCATGCCCGAATGCTATCACCCTCGGCTGTCCGGATCATCGCCCACTCGCCATGCCGTGGCGAAGCGCTGAGCCGTGCCATCGCGCCGGCTGCATCCGGCGGTAGACCTTGGGTCTGAGGCACCGCTCCCGACGCTGATGCTGGCGGATGGTCCGCGGCCGAATGTTCGCCGGCCGCTGGGACCATCTGGTTACTCGTGCAGGCGAGAACGGCTGATGAAAGCATTGTGAGAAGAGCTGGTGCAGCATGTCGACGGCTCATGTCATCTCCTCGTTGGTGCGGCCAACATTAACTGGCCAGTCGTCTCGCGCAAACTGTTCCGCGAGAAACTCGCCGACGCGATACTCCGCATAATAAAATGGGCGCCACGGGACTGAGCCAGTGATAAAACCAGCGTGGCCGCCCTTTTGAACGAAGTCGATTTCCAAAGCCGGGTTCTTTCCGGCTATTTGCCGTACCTCGTCCAGCACTTCCGGGGGTAACATTGGGTCGTCGACGGCGCTAATTAGTAATGTATTGAGCCTAATACGCTGGAGGTAGGGAAGCGAGCTCGATCGGGCGTAATAGTCCTGTGCGTCCGCGAAGCCGTGCAATGGACCGGTGATGAGATTATCAAAGTCCTCGAGGGTCCTGAGCGAAGCGATCCTGTCTACCGGCGCCAGGTCGGGGAATCGCCTTGCCTTCTCTCCCGCCTTTCTCCGCAGCGAACCGAGGAAGAATCGCTGATAAAGCCGGGAGAACCCTCGATTGATCCTTTTGGACGACCGCGCCAGATCGAATGGGACAGAGATTGTGGCTGCTCCTCGTAGAGCATTCGGCAGATTCTTGCTCCTTTCTCCCAGAAACTTGAGCAGGACATTCCCACCGAGGGATACTCCTACCATTCCAAGAGAAGCGAGCGGGAACTCACGCGATATCCTCTCGAGGACAAAAGCGACGTCGGTAGTTTCGCCTGAGTGGTAGAATCGCCGAGTCCGATTCAGTTCGGAGCCACACGATCGAAAGATCAGAAGATCGGCGCCCCACTCTCGTCTTGCCGCTTCGTTGAGTAATCCCTGCGCATAATGAGACCGAATGCTTCCTTCCAGTCCGTGAAGTAGCAGGACGCGTGGCGCGCTCGGTTTCGCAAGAAGCCGGTGTAACTCGAGAAAATCACCGTCCGGGGTATCCCAACGCTCGATGACTGTCGGCGCAACCGGCTGTCGCCTGAATAGCTTTCCCCACAGGGTCTGGAGATGACCACCAGGAACCCACCAGGCGGGGGAGTAGATTATCTCGCGCGGCATCTTCAGGATCGAGGACTCAACGGGATTTCCTTGGATGATCCACGAAACGCATTGGAGAGCGAATCTTGGAAGTTCAGATTTTCGGGATCAAGAAAAGCGCTGATACGAGAAAAGCTCTGCGCTTCTTTTCTGAACGGAGAATCAAGACTCATTTCGTTGATCTGATGGAGAGACCCGCATCGCTGGGCGAGCTGCGAAGGTTTGCGCAGAAGTTCGGAGTAATATCGCTCATCGATAGGGATTCCAAACGTTTCACGGAGCTCGGCCTGCGGTACGCACAACTTTCAGACGATCGCTGGCTGGACAAGCTCTCCGAGGAGCCACTCCTGCTCAGGATACCGCTGGTAAGAAATGCCAACCAGCTTGCGCTCGGTGCCGATGAAACAACGTGGAAAGGCTGGGTTGAGCGGTAGTCTCGCAGCCTCGCTTGTGGCGCTGCGCTCGGTCAGGCGATATTGAATTCCCTCCCATTCCGCTCAAACTACACGGCTCAGGAACAGTGACCTATCGCGTTCTCGTCACCGATGAAATCGATGCCGAAGGTGTCGCACTACTTTTGGCCGAACCTCAGCTCGTCGTCGACGAAGTGCCGACTCTTCCGAAAGAAGAACTACTGGCTCGAATTGCCAATTACGATGCAATTGTGGGTCGTAGCGCAACGCGAATTTCAGCAGATCTGCTGGAGAAGGGGCGCCGACTAAAAGTCGTCGGCCGTGCAGGAGTCGGCGTGGACAACATCGCGCTGGATACGGCGACGGCATTGGGCGTGGCAGTGATCAATGCGCCAGCGGGGAACACGATCGCGGTGGTCGAATTGTTTTTTGGCGCCGTGATCTCACTTTTGAGGCACATAGCCCGCGCGGACACATCCATGCACGCCGGCCGATGGGACAGATCAGCGCTGCTCGGCTCCGAGCTGAAGGGAAGAACGCTCGGGATTGTCGGGCTTGGGCGCATTGGAGGCGAGATCGCCACTCGAGCGAGGGCGTTCGGAATGAACGTCATGGCTTACGATCCATACATTGCCAAATCGCGCTTTGAGTCATTGAGGGTTCAGGAGGTAACGTCCCTCGAGGCCCTTATAGAACAATCGAATGTCCTGACACTGCACACGCCGCTCACCGACGAAACCACTGGCATGATCGGGCGCCGGGAGCTCATGAAGCTCCCGCCAAGATCGATAGTGGTCAACATGGCGCGCGGGGGAATCCTGGACGAAGAAGCACTGCTAGAGGCACTCGACAACAAGCAGCTCCTGGGAGCAGTGATCGATGCGTACGAGAAGGAGCCGCTGGCGGCGGACCACCCTCTCAGAAAACAACCTGACGTCGTGCTCACCCCACACATCGGAGCGTCAACTTCAGAAGCGCAGCGGAATGTAGCGGTTGACGTATGCATCGCCGTTCGCGACGCACTTCTCACCGGGGAGCTGTCGCGCTCCATCAACGTTGCGGATGTGGGAGGACAATGGGCCGAAGTAGAGCAGGCTCTTACACTCTCACGGAGAGCCGCCGCCGTAGGTCGGGCGATTCTGGCAACTCAGGGAATGCGTGCTATACAACGCGTCGATGTCCGTGCCGGATCATCCCTCAGCCCGGCGAGCGGGGCATTGGTGGCGGCAGCCGCGCGGGGTGTTCTCGAAGGGACGGTCGATCAGGAGCGCCTGAATCTCATCAACGCGCGGGCAGTAGCGCAGGCTCGTGGAATCGAGCTTTCAACGACTGAGACTCCGACGCAGGAAAACCCCTACTCGCTCGAGGTGCGACTCAGTGGAGGGATGCAGGAAATCGCCGTAGCCGGCATCGCGTCTCCTGGCGCAGCAGGACGACTCACGCGTATTGGCGCATTTCATGTCGACATCCAGCCGCGTGACACACTGCTGATACTCACGAACAACGACGTTCCCGGAGTAATTGGCAGAGTTGGAACTTTGCTCGGCGAAGCCGGAGTCAACATTGCCGAATATCATCAGGCGCGGTTGGCGCAGGGCGGCCAGGCGTTGGCCGCGGTCTCTGTTGATGGAGACGTGAGCGAGATAATTCGCGAGTCGCTCCTACGTCTGCCGGACGTTCTGTCCGCTGCCGTCGTCTGCTTCCAGCCAGGGTGAGCGTCGCCGTAAGCACGGACAGGGCTGTACGTGAGGCGTATGAGTCTGACTCGTCCGGCCTCCATCTGGTTCCGGATGCGGTAGCGCGACCCGAATCGATCGGCGATGTCATAGAGCTCGTCAGAAAAGCAGCAGCTGATCGGACTCCCATCACCTGCGCGGGCGCTCAGACCAGTACGACCGGCGCGTCGATCACCGACAAGGGGATGCTTCTGTCGCTCAAATCCATGAATCGGATTGCCGAATTTGATGCGAGAACGAGGACGGTAACGGTTGGCCCTGGCGCATTGGTCGGCGAGATTAAGAAAACTGTTGCCGCGGCAGGTCTTCTCTTCGCTCCGGATCCCACCAGTGAGGAAGAGTCGACGATTGGTGGCGCGGTAGCGTGTAACGCGTCGGGAGCCAGAACATTCAAGTATGGCGCGACGCGGCGTCATGTGCGCGCTTTGAAGGTCGTCATGGCGAATGGTGAGCTGGTGGAGTTTCGCAGGACGGACCTGGAAAAGAATACGGTTGGATACGCGTTCGCCCATGATCCGATCGATTGGTTCATCGGAAGCGAAGGAACCCTGGGGATCGTCGTTGAGGCGGAGCTTGCGCTTCTTCCGCTGCCGGAACGAGTAATCGGCCTGGCGACCCTGTTCGCGACGGAAATCGACGCGTTGAAGTTCGTTGTCGCGAGTCGAGAAGCTGGAACTGTTGCCCCCAGGTGCATCGAGTATTTCGACGACAGAGCGCTGGAAATCGCACGGCACCATGCACCTGCGGCAACGATTCCCGAAGAAGCGCGAGCGATGGTATATGTCGAGGAAGAGGTACAGGGCGATCTCGATGCAACCCTCGCTAGATGGCTCGCGCTGATCGAATCGATCGCTTCGGATTTTGAGCCGCTCGTTTTCGATGGCGAGGCAAGGCTGCGTGACGCGAGAAAGATTCGCCACAGCATTCCCTCGACCATGAATGAAAGGGGAGGCAGATATCGCGCGGCTGGTGGGAGAAAGGTCGGAACGGATTGGGCTGTTCCGTACAGAAAATTGAGCGCGGCAATCCGTACAGCGCGGTCCCTGGCGAAGGAGCGGGGACTCGAGGCGCCCGTGATCTACGGTCATGCCGGCAATGGGCATCCTCACCAGAATTTCATTGCGCGTGATGTTGGAGAGCTTGCTACCATAGAAGAAGTGGTCGAACAAACGCTGAAGCATGTTCTGTCGCTCGGCGGCACAGTTGCCGCGGAACACGGGATAGGGAAGATCAAGCGTAGATGGCTGCCCTTGCAGATGAATCCCCTGCAGATATCGATGATGACCGCGGTAAAGCGCGAGCTCGATCCATCGGGCATCCTCGCGCCTGGCAACATTCTGTGACGCGGTTCAAGTCCGTAATTCTGGATGTCGATTCTACGCTGAGCGGAGTAGAAGGCATTGACTGGCTGGCAGCACTGCGCGGACATGAAGTCGAGGCGTGGAGCGCCGACCTCACCGCGCGAGCAATGGCTGGTGCGATACCAATCGAGGCCGTGTACGGCGAACGGATGAAAACCGTTAGACCAACGCGGTCCGAGATACAAGAATTGAGCAGAGTCTATCTCGATCGTGTCGCAGCCAATGCGCGGGAGACCCTTGGAGAGTTCCGGGAGCGTGGCGTAGACGTCGTAATGGTCAGCGGTGGATTGCGCGAGTCCATTCTGCCACTCGCCAGCGAGCTCGGAGTCCCGGAAGCGCGCGTTTACGCGGTGTCGGTATTTTTCGGTACGGATGGTGAATACGCAGGATTCGAAGAGGAATCTCCTTTCACACGCCAGAACGGCAAGCGCACGGCGGTTAGCCAGATGGGTCTGAAGGGTCCTACGTTAGCGGTCGGAGATGGAATGACGGACTGCGAGATCAAACCGGTCGTCGACAGCTTTGCCGCGTTCACGGGCTTCATGAAGCGCGAGGCCGTAATCCAGCGCGCGGACTACGTGGTCGAGAATTTCGACCAACTACGAAAACTTGTACTTGAATGAACCAGACAAAAATCTTCGGCACTTTCTTCCTGCCCGGTCCAACTGAAGTTCGCGACGAAGTCATGGCTGCCATGATGCAACCCATGATTCCACATCGTGGCTCGGCGTTCGAGCAGCTGTTCGAACGATTGCAGCGCGGCTTGCGCCCTCTATTCAAGACGGAACGCCCCGTCTACATCAACTCATCCTCTGCAACCGGGATGATGGAAGCAGGTATACGCTGTGCGCCGCCAGGTAGGGTCCTCAGTCTTGTCAATGGCGCCTTCTCAGAGCGTTTTGCCCATATAGCGTCGATGTGTGCGCGCGATGTCGATCGCTACGAAGTCGCCTGGGGGCAGGTGCATACGATACCGCAGCTGGATGAGCGGCTCTCGATGCGGAAATACGCCGTGATTACGGTTGCTCACTCGGAGACATCGACGGGTGCATTAAATGATGTCCGGGCAATTTCTGACTGCGCTCACCGGCACGGCGCCGTTTGTCTGGTCGACAGCGTAAGCGGCTTTGCCGGCGCCGAACTTTATTTCGACGACTGGAAGCTCGACTACTTGCTTACAGGTTCTCAAAAAGCGCTCGCACTTCCGCCAGGTATTTCCTTCGCCGTCGCATCCCCCGCGTTCGTCGATCGCGCGAATGGTACTTCTGCGCGAGGTGTCTATTTCGATCTCGTGGAGCTCGATGCATATGCACGCAGAAATCAGACGCCGAGTACTCCCGCCCTCTCGCTGTTCTATGCACTGGAAGTCCAATTAAAGTCGATCGCGGCAGAAGGTATTGAGGCTCGCTGGGCTCGACACAAAGCAATGGCCGCTCGCACTCAGGATTGGCTGTTGAAAATCGGCGACAAGACCGGAAAGCGTCTGGTCAACATCGCGCCGTTGGGGTGGCAGTCGCCAACAGTCTCGACAATCAGACTACCGGCAGACATTCCGTCGGAGGCTTTCACAGCAGGCGTCGCGAAACGAGGAATTGTTGTTGGCAGCGGTTATGGGAAGCTAAAGAGCTCGACCTTTCGTATCGGGCACATGGGTGACCACACGATCGAAACGGTGGATCGCTGTCTTGCTGCCTGCTCAAGCGTGTTGCGCTCTTGACCCAGATCTCCGTTTCAAATGCAGGTGTCGACTTCGGTCCGACCAAAATATTCAGGGGCGTAACTTTTACGGTCGGCAAGGGTGACCGTTGGGCAATCCTCGGTCGGAATGGCAGTGGAAAGACAACGCTCTTCCGAGTAATCACGGGAGCTCAGGGGCTCACGGAGGGAGTCGTCACGCGCCAGCCCGACCTTCGATGGGCGCTTCTGGAACAGCATCGTGACTTCGGTGGCGCAAAAACCGTTTGGGAAGCAGGAGCGGGAGAATTCGCGGATCTCCTTGCCCTTGAACACTCGCTGGCTGCGCAGGGGAACGAACTCGCATTAGCTGGAGAAGGAGCCTCACCACAGCTGCTCGCGAGATATGATCGGGATCTCGAGCGCTTCGAGCGAGAGGGAGGCTATACCTTCGCCCCGCGGGTGGACGCAGTGCTGCAGGGCCTTGGATTCGATGCGGAGAAAGCGCGGACTCAGCCGCTCGCGCAATTGAGTGGTGGGGAGCGAGGCCGGCTAGGTCTCGCCAGACAGCTCGTAAGCGCGGCCGATGTGCTGCTGCTCGACGAGCCGACCAATCACCTGGACCTCGAGACAACGCGCTGGCTCGAGGACTATCTGGGCAATACCGACAAAACCATTCTTTTGATCAGCCACGACCGCACTTTCCTGGCAAACGTCGTCGATCACGTCCTGCATCTCGAGGGTGGGAGCGCGGTCGCGTACACCGGAAGCTACGAGTCATTCGTCGCGCAGCGAGAAGAGCGCCGATTGAGCCAACAGCGGGCCGCTGACAAACAGCGCAAGGTGATTGCCGAAGAGGAAGACTACATCAGGCGCAACATCGCCGGACAGAATTCCAAGCAGGCAAAGGGAAGGCGCAAACGCCTCAATCGACTGCCCAGATTCAGCGGTCCCACCGCTGAAGAAGGAAGCTCAATGGGCCTGCGGATCGATATGTCCGAGAGGGGCGGCGATCAAGTCGTCGTAGCAAAGGACGTCACTATTGAAGTTGAAGGCAGAACCTTGATCAAGAATTTCACGACCACCGTCCAACGGGGTGAAGTCGTGGGCTTCGTCGGACCGAATGGCAGCGGGAAATCCACGTTCCTTCGCGCACTGACGGGTGAGCGTGAGATTTCGAGTGGCGAGCTGCGAATCGGAGGATCGGTTCGGCCGAGCTATTACCGGCAGGACATGGCACAGGTGCCGACCGACCGGGCCTTGTACGACGTCATTAGTGACCTGAGGCCGAATTGGGAGCGACGGCAGGTTCAGGGTCACCTCGCGCGTTTTGGATTCTCCGGCGACGAGGCGCAACGACGCGCTGACACGCTTTCCGGCGGAGAACGGGCGCGTGTAGCGCTCGCGATGATGGTTCTCAGCAAGGCGAATTTCCTCATGCTCGACGAGCCAACGAACCATCTGGACATCGAGTCGGTCGAGGCCCTCGAAGACGCTCTGGAATCGTACGAGGGCACCATTCTGCTCGTGAGCCATGATCGGGCGATGCTGGAAACGCTTACCTCGCGGGTATGGGTGCTTCACGAGCATCACGTTACGGACTTTCCGGGCTCTTTCGGAGAGTGGGAGGAGCAAAGCCGGGAGCGTGAGCACGCTGCCAAGATCGCTGCCTCGGAGCAGGAAGCACTTCGCCGCGTCAAGGAACGGAAAACCACTCGAAGGCAGGAAGTCAAAGGAGACGATACTCGAACCGTGCTCAGAGAGCTGCGTCAAAAGGTCGAGAAGTGCGAGAAGGACGTCGCAATACTGGAGCGGAAGGCGGCGGAGCTAACCGCCCTTCTCGAAGATCCGGAGCTCTACACGAGTCGCGAAGGAACCGCAAAATCGCTGGTCGCCGGCAAGGAACTAGATGAAGTAAGGCGCCAGTTGGACGCCGCCATCGAGCGGTGGACGGCTGCGACGGAGAAAGCCGAACAGCTCTCGCCTACAGCATCGCGCTAGAATTCGCCGATAAACCCGATCTCGACCTTGAGCTTATGGCCGAACCGCTCCTGCACTTTCGTCTGCGCGAGGGTAATCAGCTCACGAACATCTTTGGCAGTGGCATGTCCCAGATTCACCATGATGTTGGCGTGAATGTGGGAGATCTGCGCATCACCGTGACGGAAGCCCTTCAGTCCGACTTCATCGATCAAGCGTCCGGCTCCCACCCCTTCGATTTTCTGGAAAATCGACCCTGCACTTGGGTGGTACTCCAACCACGGGTGCTTTCCTCCTCGCCAACTGAGGTTTTCCTGCATGATGCGGTGCATGGTCGCCTTATCACCCGGATTGAGCTGAAACGTTACCGCGAGCGCAATATCACGTTGTTTGTGCAGGGTGCTGGTGTCATAGCCGAACTGCATGTAGTCGCGGTCTACCGTCTGCCTCTTGCCATCGTGTGTCAGCAGCTCGGCAGATTGAAAGATTTCAGCGATGAACATTGTTCTTTCCCGCTCCGGAGCCGGAGAGAGAAAATGGAGATTCTGCCAGACCGCTCCGCCAACGGTGCTGGGGATTCCGACGTAGTGTTCCAGGCCGGACCATCCCCGCTCGACCGCCTGAGGTATCAACTTTGCCATCACCGCTCCGCTCTCTACCCAGAGGCGCCCGTCGTCGAAGAACTTCAGGTGGTTTGAGGTATTCCGGATGATGAGACCACGAAATCCGCGGTCGCCCACCAGAATGTTGGCGCCGAGTCCGAGAACGAAATAATCGATTTCGAGGTCTCTGGCGGCGGCAACAGCCCCTGCCAGATCATCGGTCGATGTAGCATCGTAGAACAGATCGGCTGGACCGCCGATCTTGAATGTGGTGTACTGAGCAAGTGGCTCGTCGCGTTTGAGCCTCCCGCTGTCGAGTCGATCAATCAATTGCCCGTAGGATTTCGAGCGGGCTTTTCCAGAATCTGACATGTCCGAAAGAAAAGGTGTCCTGCGTTGGTGCGCTACTCTGGCGCTTCTCCTGTCCGTGTTCCTGCCGACACGCTCGGAAGGTCAAAGAGCGGAGCTCGATAAGATCATTCAACGCAAAGTTCTTGCGAATGGCCTCGAGGTGATCGTAGTCGAGAACCATGGGGTGCCGCTAGCGACGATCGAGATCGATGTAAAGAACGGATCCTTCACCCAGTCCCCCGAATACGAAGGACTGGCTCACATGTACGAGCACATGTTCTTCCGCGCGAACTCGACGTATCCCGAGCCGAACCAGTTCTGGGACCGCGCATCCGACCTCGGCGCGGTGTTCAATGGAACCACCGCCGAAGAGCGCGTCAACTATTACATGACGGTGCCAGCGGAAAAGCTGACAGATGGAATCCACCTTCTGGCCACCGCGTTGCGTGAACCGCTCTTTCGAAAAGACGAACTGGAACGCGAGCGTCAGGTCGTGATCGGGGAGTATGACAGGAATGAATCGAGCCCGTTCTTCGCTCTTTCAAGAGACATGGATGCAAAGCTCTATCCCGGCAACTTCAGCAGAAAGGATATCATTGGCGACCGACAGATCATTCTGACGACGACGCCGGAAAAGATGCGAACGATTCAGAAGAAGTACTACGTTCCAAACAACTCCGCTCTGATCGTTGCGGGAGACGTGAGCCCTGCGACGGTGTTCTCTCTTGTGGAAAAAGAGCTCGGGTCATGGAGTCGTGGCGGCGATCCATTCACTGCGGATCCGATTCCGGTCATCCCTCCGCTTCAGAAGAGTGAAGGTGTGCTGGTCGAAGCTCCGGTGGGCGCAGTGACCGTGCAGGTCCAGTGGCAAGGACCGAGCGTCGGGCAGGATCCCAAATCGACCTACGCCGCGGATGTGTTCTCGGATGTCCTCAACGACCCGGGATCGAAGTTCCAGCAGAGACTCGTCGACAATGGGCTGTGGCAGGGAGTGGGAGTCAACTACTACACGCTGAATCACACCGGACCAATCACGATCAGTGGTCAGACTTCTGCGCCACAATTGCGCGAAGCACTCACCGCGCTGTACGGCGAAATTGCCAAGTTCGACACGCCGGGATACTTCACTTCCGACGAGCTGGAGGCCGTAAAGGCGCATCGAGCCGTGACCTCCGCATTCGACCGCGAGCGCGCCTCAGGCTTCGCTCACACGTTGGGATTCTGGTGGAGCGTGGCCAGTCTCGAGTACTACATGGGTTACGTTGACTATATGGCACAACAGTCACTGGACGATCTGCGCGCGTACGCTCGGAAATACATCGTCGATAAGCCCCACATCGCTGGTGTTCTCATTGCGCCCGACGCCAGACGGTCGCTGAACCTCGTCCCTGGAGATCTCGTGACGGCGGGTACACGCTGATGCTGCTATCAATCGCGCTCGCACTGACATCGCTTACAACAAGCTTCGACGTCTCTGGCGTTCACGTCGTTCTGCGTCAGAATGATGCGAACAACGTCGTTGCAGCAAACCTGTATCTGCTTGGCGGGGCGCGTCAGGTTGGCGAGGCAAATGCGGGGATAGAACCGATTCTGCTCGACGTGTCGGAGCGTGGAACCCAGCGATATCCGAAGAATGCGCTACGCCGAGCGATGTCCATGCTTGGGAGCGAGATCGTGGTCGCGCCGAGCGCCGACTGGACGATGTTCGGAATCAGATCGAGTACCGAAGTATTCGATTCTACCTGGGCCATTTTTGCCGACAGGGTAATGCACCCGACTCTCGCGAAAGCAGAGATCAACGTCGTCAAGGCACAGTATCTATCGGGAATCAATCAGCGGCGTGATGATCCGGATGCTCTGGTGGATTATCTGGCGGACAGTATCACGTATGTTGGACACCCCTACGCGGTGTCGGTTGTTGGGAACGAAAAATCAATTCCCGCGATCGACTCCGCGTCGCTCCGCGACTATCAGCAGAAACAATTCGTCACGTCGCGTATGCTGCTCGTGGTTGTGGGCAACGTCGATCGCGCTCACATCGAGCGCCTGGTGAGCCAGTCAATCGGTAAGCTTCCCCGCGGAACGTACGCGTGGACACCGCCGCCGCGCGTCCCGGATGCTTCGACCGCTGTCGTCATCGAGCGTCGTCAGCTCCCTACCAACTATATACTGGGCTACTACAGCGGTCCGTTGGCCAACGGTGCGGACTACCAGGCCCTCAGAGTCGCGACTTCGGTGTTGACTGGGCGCATGTTTGCCGAAATTCGAACCCGGCAGAATCTCACCTATGATGTTCATGCGCCTTTTGTCGATCGTGCGGCGACGACCGGCGGACTTTATGTATCCACAGTCTCCCCGGATACGACGATGAAACTCATGCGCGCCGCGGTCGCCGATCTTCAGTCGGGCATGCTCGATCCTGTTGGACTCAAACAGCTCGAAGAGCAGTTCATCACCGAGTATTTCCTGGACAACGAAACCAACGCCGCCCAGGCGGACTTTCTCGCGCGGTCTCAGCTATACGAGGGAGACTACCGAGAAGCGGATCGATTTGTGGACGAGCTCAAGAGCGTCACGCCTGAAGCAGTGCAGCGTGTTGCAAGGAAGTACATGAAGGGATTTCGCTTCGCATACGTAGGCGACCCATCGAAGCTCAGTCCCCTGACGATCAGCCTGTTCTGATAGGGTGAGTCGCGGAAGTCGTCCGGCGGATGACTACTCCGCAAATTCTTCGGCGACTACGTAAGGGTCCATGGCGCCGCTGTAAAGGCCCATTCCCACAATCGCCGCAGCTACGCCGCGATCAGCGAGAGCACGGAGATCGTTCAGGCTTCCGAGGCCCCCGGATGCAAAGACCGGAAATTCGGCGGTTTCAGCAACGTCTTCCATGAGGGGCAAGTCGGTTCCATGCATTGCACTCTCTCGATGCACGGCAGTCACCAGTACTCCGGCGAGAGGCAAGTCGTTGAGCTCTTCGATCAGATCCAGGACCAGCTTTGAATGCGTGCGCGTCCAACCGTGCGACAGCACCCTGCGATCACGCACATCAGCCGCGACGACAATGCATCCCGGAAAGGTCGTACTCATCTCAGCCAGCCAATCCGGATCCTCGAGCGCCCGCGTTCCTATAACAACTCGCTGGGCTCCGTCATTGAGCAGCCGCTCAATCGAGTCGCGGCTTCGTACTCCTCCTCCGATTTGAACTTCGGCGTCAGTCGCGCCGAGGATCCCGCGGATTTCCTCATTGTTGTTTCCGCGTTGTGCGACACCATCAAGATCGACGACATGGAGGTGGTGAAATCCGTATTGACGCCACGCAAAGGCAACACCGACTGGGTCAGGTATTCTGATCAATTCCTGGTCGTAGGAGTCGGCAGCGAGCTGGACACAGGCCCCGCCACGCAGGTCAAGCGCGGGAATTGCGATCATTTGGAGCGTTCGGATGGAAGGGCATCGGTCATAGACGGCAACGCGGCCGGTATGATTGCATGTCGGCGGGCTTGTGAATAAATTCACAATCTCGCGGGTTAAGAAGTTCTACCGTTTATTTATGCACCAATGTACGGCTCTGGGAGGCCTTAAAAGATGCGGTTCTACGGATTTGCTGTTGCTGTTGGAGCGATTGCGCTCGGCGCATGTGCTGGTGGAGAGAAGCAACCTTCGGACACGACCCATGTAGCGGTTGATACGTCGGCTTCTTCAGCGTCCACAACTACGAATACAACGTCTGCTCCAGCAACAGGTGGTGCAGTGGCGATGGCCCCGATAACGGGCACGACGCACGAAGTGAAGATGGTCGGCGACGCGAAAGGCTATCGCTTCGAGCCCGCCAATATCACGGTGAAGCAGGGCGACGGTATCAAGTTTGTCGTCGCGAGCGGTGGACCACACAACGTGGCGTTCGACCCTGCAACGATTCCGGCTGACGTCAAAGGTCAACTCGACGCGAACATGGGCACTGACAAGATGGGCGAGCTCTCCAGCAACATGAAAATGAATGCCGGTGATGCAGTCACGGTTTCGTTCGCCAACATCAAGCCGGGCCAGTACCCGTATCACTGCGTTCCGCACCTCGCACTCAACATGAAGGGCGTTATCACGGTTCAGTAATCGAACGTGAAGCGCGGAAAACGGCGGGGGCGAGAGCTCTCGCCGTTTTTTTGACATTTCGGCTGTTTGAACGGCGCTTAGATTGCATTGTTGATACAACATATGTGTGATTTTTTCCCTGAAATTCAACCCGATCACTCCGGATCGGACACCTCGCGCGCGGCCCATCCTCAGTGAATCTTTGAGTCATGAACGTCCATAGCATCGCCCGGATGAGTGGGGGCTCCGCCTACCTTTGGATGGCTGCCCGTGCCAGGAATGCACTCCGGCGCGTTGTTGTGTTTGGCATTGTCGGAGGCGTGGTCTTCATTGCTGCTCTAATTGCTTTTGTCGTCGTACCCCGTAACGCCTCGCGGAAGGCGCTGGCAGTGGCGGCACAACTCGAAGCGAAGACTGACTCGTCACCGGCGGTTGCGGCGAGGAATAGATACCTCGCAGAAGTCACAGCAACGGATTCGGTGCTAAACGCGGCGCGCCGCGCTGCTACTCCCGTTCCGGTGCCTGTCATCGACACATTCCCGCCAGCGGTCCGCGCCCAACGGGACACACTCGGCGCCCAACTGGCAACGCTGAATCGACTCATCGATCGGGCAGAGAACGCTCCTCTACCGACCTCCTACCGCGCGCTGGCAGCCTCTCCTGAAGTTGCGGCCGATCCGAGGGTGAGAATGCTCCTCGATTCGCTAGCGGATGTGGAGCGCGACCGGAACGCCTTTGGCGCGGTTGGAACTGTAGATCCCGTTTACATGGCGCTGACTTCACGTGCTAACGCCATCGGACGTTCCATACAGGCGGTCGCGAACGCCAAACGAGGCGAGATAAGAGGGAAGCTCGCCGTCATACGCCCGACTCCGGCCCCGGTGGTGAAGCCCACAATTACCGTCGACACTGCTAAGCTCATCGCCCAGCGCGCGACGGCGCAGCAAAACTACGCGACCGCAGCGCGACAGGCCGATCAGATCAACCAGAAAAATGCGCGAATCGATCGCGAAGCGGCCCACGCCCGCGAGCTCGCCAATGTCGGAGCTCCCCCATGGGCGATGCTAGCCGCCGCCGTCGTGCTGGCGCTGGCCGTTGGGTTTGCCGCTTCATTCGGAACGGAGCTGAAGCGGCCGCACATCGCCGACCCTCGTGAGACCGAACAGGTGAGCGGTGCGCGTGTGCTGACGGTCATCAAACCGCCAGAAGTCGTCGTGGAACGCAGCCGGCGCCAGGCGGATGTGGAAGCACCTCCGCTTATCGATGTGGTCTCCGAGAGCTATCGAACGCTCTATCTCCATATCGCGTCGGTGGAAGCAAGCGTGCCGATAGTGACCATCACGGGAGACGATCCGGCAATTGTAGCGACCGTGGCGGCAAATCTGGCCGCGTCGGCTGCCTACGAGGCGCGAAGCACGCTGCTCGTCGATGTGGATCCAACAACGTGCAGCGTCGCAAGCGTCTTGCGGATCCGACCCGACCCAGGTCTCTCTGGAATTATCACGGGCAGCGCGACCTGGCCCGAAGCGATCGTGCCGACCACGATTGGTCGGGACAGGCCTCTCGATGTGCTCCCCAGTGGAACTCGACGCTCTGGATTGCCCGAGCCCAACGTAGTTGAAGAGGTGCGGAGAGAGCTCGCACGAATGCAACGGCGATATGATTTCATTATCATCGCCGCGCCTACAAGCTATGTTCAGCGAAGCGCGAGCAGCATCATCCCGGCTCCCGACGTAATACTCTGTGCGAGAATCGCGCACACGACGGTTGATGGATTGAAATCAGCCGTGACCAGCTTGCGTGGCGCCGACATGCGCATCCACGGTCTCGTGCTCTGGGATGCAGAGATGCCGCAACTTGAAACGCGTGAGGAAATGCTTGGATCGACTAGACAACCAGGAGCCTTCGAGCCCGAGCTTGCCGCCGCACAGTAGCTATTGATGGCAGAAGCGATTCCCGACCTGCGAGGTGTTCCAAAGGCCCGGGCTTACAGCGAGCTCCAGGCGCACTCCGAAACGATCCTCGATGGTATTGCTGACCCGATTGCCGCGATGTCCACGATAGCCGCGCTCATTCATCATGCCTTCGGGCATTTGTGGACCGGGTTTTATAGAGTCGTAGAGCCGGGGGCATTGCTTCGCGTCGGGCCATACCAGGGCTCTCTGGGATGTCTCGAGATCACTTTTGGTCGCGGAGTATGCGGCACCGCTGCAGCGGAAATGAAGACGGTGATCGTTCCGGATGTCGAGAAATTTCCCGGCCATATAACTTGCGACGCTCGATCCCGTTCCGAGATCGTGGTTCCCGTACGGGATTCTCAGGGTGATCTGATCGCCGTTCTCGACGTAGATTCCGAACAGCTCGATGCGTTCAATGACGACGACCAGCGCGGCCTCGAGCGACTCGTTTCCCGGTTCGCGACCATAATGCAATGACTACCACAGGCTATTCGGATGTCATCAATCACGCGCTCGCCTTTGCGGCCAAGCATCACGACCGACAGGTGCGAAAAGGGACCAAGCTCCCGTACCTGACGCATCCAGCGAACGTGGCGATAATTCTCACGCGCTATGGACGTGACAATGACACGGTGGTGGCGGGCATTCTGCACGATGTGATCGAAGACTGCATTCGTGATGGCTATACGCGAGAAATGCTGGAGCAGAGGATCGGCGACAAGTTCGGGCCAACAGTTCTGGATACGGTTCTTGCCGTCACTTACCGGCGGCACGATGATGATGGAGTCGAGCTCTCGGGCGAGGACCGGAAAGAGGACTATCTGGAACGGCTCGGAACGGCGACTGAGCAAGCGCGGTGGGTTTGTGCAGCCGACAAGGTCCACAATGCGTCGTCCATAGTCGCTGATCTGCGTCGTACCGTCGATCCGGAAACAGTATGGAATCGCTTCGGTGGCGGGAAGTCGGGAACCGCGCGCTGGTACCGACAGGTCTACGACAGACTTCGCGAGGTGGGGTTCACCGCCCCGATCATGACGGAGCTGGACCAGGCTTCAGCCGAGCTTACAGACCTCGCCGGCTAGTCAATCGCTCAGAGGCTGAAGGCGGGGTCCGTCTTGGAGTAGGTCTTCTCGACATAGTCGTCGAGAATCTTCAGGAATTCAGGGACGATCGCGTCGCCTTTCAGCGTGACCATCAGCTTCCCGTTCACATAGACGGGAGCCTTGGGATCCTCGAACGTTCCGGGAAGAGAAATGCCGATATTGGCGTGCTTTGATTCGCCCGGCCCATTTACCACGCACCCCATCACTGCGACCTTCATGTCGATTACGGCGGGATATTTCTCACGCCACGTCGGCATCTGTTCCTGCAGGTAGGTCTGAATATCCTCGGCCATGTGCTGGAAGAATGTGGATGTGGTACGGCCACAGCCTGGGCAAGCGGTCACCTGAGGATTGAAGTTCTGCAGCTCGAGCGACTGGAGGATCTGCTGGGCGATGCGCACTTCTTCGGTGCGATCTCCGCCTGGGCGCGGCGTCAGCGAAACTCGAATGGTGTCGCCAATGCCTTCGGTCAGCAAAATCGATAACGCCGCGGTGCTCGCTACGATTCCCTTCGCGCCCAGTCCCGCTTCGGTAAGACCGAGATGCAGCGGGTAATCGCAGCGGACCGCCAGCTGGCGATAGACGTCGATAAGATCCTGTACTCCGGAAACCTTGGCCGAGATGATGATTCGGTCGTGGGGCAGTCCTACCTCCTCGGCGATGGAAGCAGATCGCGTCGCGCTCTGAAGCATCGCTTCGACATAGACTTCCTTCGCCGTTCGCGGCTCGGTGGTCTGGGCGTTTGCATCCATCAAGGACGTGAGAAGATCCTGGTCGAGCGAGCCCCAGTTGACGCCGATCCGCACGGGCTTGTCATTGTCGAGCGCGATCTGGATGATCGTCCGGAAATTCTCGTCCCGACGCTTTCCCCCAACGTTGCCGGGGTTGATTCGATACTTGGCGAGGGCTCTGGCGGTGGCAGGATATCGACTGAGGAGCAGATGCCCGTTGTAGTGGAAATCACCGATCAGCGGAACGGAGACACCCATAGCGGCGAGCCTGCCGGCAATCTCCGGCACTGCCCGAGCGGCTTCTTCATTATTGACGGTAATGCGGACGAGGCGGCTCCCAGCTCGCGCAAGCTCCTCGACCTGAAGGGCCGTAGCGGAGGCATCTGCTGTGTCCGTGTTTGTCATCGACTGGACAACGATGGGATAGGCGGACCCAATGGGGATGCCACCGACCACGACCGACGCCGTCTGTCTTCGAGTTACTGTCGCCACTTCCGCTTGCGTGAGATGATCTTGAAAGCTAATTCCTTGCCAATGGCACCGCATTCAAATAGCGCACTTCCCCTCCCGGCATTCTGGAGCACCGATGTCTGATACCTCTGAACCCGCGACTGAACCGGTTGTCCCGGCCCCCGCCCCGCCAGCGGAGAAGAAACATCACAGGGTTCGCACCATCATCCTGTTGATCGTGCTCATCCCAGTCGTCGTGGTCGCGCTCTGGGTATGGGTCGCATTGGGCTATACGTACGCGTCAGGCGAGCGCGCCGGCTACGTTCAGAAAATTTCCAAAAAGGGATGGCTTTGTAAGACCTGGGAGGGCGAGCTTGCAATGGCAAATCTGCCAGGGACCATGCCTCAGATCTTCTCTTTTACGGTACGGAACGACTCAATTGCCAATGTTCTGGAGCAAACAATCGGCAAGCAGGTCTCGGTCACTTATGAGCAGCATAGGGGTCTCCCGACCAGCTGCTTTGGGGACACCGAGTATTTCATCTCACGGGTGAACCGGATAGGCCCTTGATTTGTCTATTGTCTGCTCAGCCGGTCCTTGCTATTTTTCCGCCAAGTCGAGCTGGGCAGGGCGGGCGCAAGTCCGTGCTTCCCTCTCAAAATCCAGTGCGGGGTTACGGAGACCCGCATATCAGATTGTCGAGGGTCGGGCGTTCTCGCTCCCCAAGACACAAATTTTCCAGGAGCAGGGAATGCGTACGACCGGCAAAGTGAAGTGGTTCAACGATGCGAAGGGCTTTGGCTTTATCACTCCTGACAACGGGCAGAAGGATTGCTTCGTTCACTACAGCGCCATTTCCGGCTCGGGGTTCAAATCCCTTGCTGAGGGTGACGCGGTGGAATTCGACATTGTCGAAGGTCAGAAAGGTCCGGCTGCCGAGAACGTGACGAAGGCTTCTTAAGCCACGTCAACTTCACTGGCACAATCTGGCGGGGCGTCTCAATCGAGGCGCCCCGTTTTGTTTGCGGCGGGTCGACCCCGTCGTGGTACCGGCGCCATCTCGACGGCAGTTTCGAGACGCTCGAGCAAACGGACTTGGAATGCCGAGAGGTCGAGGATCAGGCTCAATCCTCGCGGAGACTGGTAGCGACCTTCATTTACGAGCAATGCTTCGGCTATTCCGATCGCCTTTGGCGCCGGTGCTCCCAGCTCCTGGATGAGGAAGGTAGTGAGAGCAAGAACCAGCAAGCCATCGATGCTAAGCTTTCGTGCGACGCCCTGACGTTTTTGTTCGATGCCGGGCACAGTATGGTGTGAGAGTATATTGTCGACCCACTTGGAAGGCACATCAAGTGCAAGTGCGGCAGTTGCAACAGTATAGGCGCGTGGCATTAATAATCCTTATTGGAAAGGATAATTAATGCAAGGTCTTCTTTTCTAATCTCAGTCACTCCTTTGCTGGTTATATTGCGCGCTCCCAACCGTTCCACGGCCATGAATCATTTTCGCGGATAGCAAATGAAACGCATTTCCCAACTTCTAACGATGGCCTTTATTGGTGTCATTACGGTCTCAGCCCCGTCCGCAGCTCAAAAGAGCTACGCTTTGGGGATTGGGGGAGGGGCGGCAATACCGGTTGGAACGATGAGCGATACCCAGAAGACTGGTGTCAACGGCCTCGTGTCGCTGGCGTTGGGCGTCGCCGAGCTTCCGATCGGGGTTCGGATTGACGGGATCTACAATAACCTTCCCCGGAGCAAGGGAACCCTTCCGGTGGGATCGACTGGAACATCAAGCCTCCGCATCCTCGGCGTTCTTGGAAATGCGGTTTACGCATTCTCGGGAACGAGCGTAAAGACTTACCTCATAGCAGGCGGCGGACTGTACAACACCCGCCTCGATGTCGACGGCGCCAAGTCGGAGAATCATCTCGGACTCAATTCAGGAGCAGGGATGACGTTCGGATTTGGTCCGATCGCAAGCTTCATCGAGGCGCGATACCATTTTATATCTCGCCAGCAAGCCCAGGGCGGGGTCCTGCATTTCGTTCCGATCACGTTCGGATTCATGTTCTGAGCGAAAAAAAAAGGCGCACGACTGTGCGCCTTTTCGCTCAACTTCCAGTTTCCTAGATAGCGCGCAGCACGAGCTCGTTTCCGCGCGCGATTTCTCCCACTGGCCACAGCGCTTCACGTGCTGCACGGAGCTGTGCTCGTACGGCAGTTGGACCCGTACCGCCGGGTACGTCGCGGCGGGCGACAGACTTGGCCGGCTCCAGCCAATCCAGCGCGTCTTCGCCGAACAATGGGTGTGCTGCCTTGAAAGAGGTGAGGGGCAAACCGTCGAGATCGCAGCCTTCGCGCTCACTCTCGCGAATGAGTGTTCCGATCGCCGCGTGCGCATCGCGAAACGTAGCTCCCTGCTCCACGAGATAGTCCGCCAGGTCCGTTGCCATCATACTACTCGAGAGCGCCGCGCGCATGCGCTTAGTGTTGAAACGCGTTTCCTGGAGAGCACCGGCGACTGCCGGAAGAACGAGAAGGACCGTGTCGACAGCATCGAACAGGACGCGCTTGTCATCCTGAAGGTCTTTGTTGTATCCGCTGGGCAATCCCTTAAGAGTGGACAGCAGGGTGGAGAGATCGCCGATCGCGCGAGCACCCGAGCCGCGGGCGAGCTCCAACGCATCGGGGTTCCTCTTCTGTGGCATCATGCTCGAGCCGGTTGTAAACGCGTCGCCAAACTGGGCGAATCCAAACTCGCTCGATCCGTAAATGATCAGATCCTCGCCGAGGCGAGATAGGTGTGTCGCAATCATCGTAACGGCGAACAGCAACTCTGCGGCGAAATCCCGGTCGCCGACAGCATCGATACTGTTTTGGGAAATACCACTGAAGCCAAGGCTGCCCTGGAGTAGCACCCGTGATATGGGAAACGCACATCCTGCGATGGCTCCCGAACCCAACGGCAGGACGCCGGCGGCGCGGGAAGCAGAAGAGATTCTGGCCCGGTCACGCTCGAGGGGCCAGAAATGCGACAGAATCCAGTGCGCCGCAGAGACTGGCTGGGCGCGCTGGAGGTGCGTATACGACGGCATCAGCGCATCTTCGAGCGTCTCCGCCTGATCAAGCATGACCTGTTGGAGGCCGCGGACCGCCGCATCCACCTTCACACAGGCGTCCATGGACCAAAGACGAGTTGCCGTGGCGACCTGATCGTTGCGACTCCGTCCCGTATGAAGCTTGGACGCAACGTCGCCAACTTCGTCGTGAAGCATCCGGTCGATCAGTGTGTGGACGTCCTCGTCGGATGGAAGCGGGGTCGCTCCAGCGGCAAGCTTATCCCCAACCGCCGAGAGGCCGCGCTCGATTTGCTTGCTCTCCTCGAGCGTGAGCACGCCAGCTCCCCAAAGAGCTACCGCCCAGGCTCTAGATAGATTGATATCGAACGGCCAAAGTCGGTAATCGGTGCCAATGGAGCGATTGAGCGCGTCGAGCGCAGCCGCTGTCGGTACTGCGAAGCGGCCGCCCCATAGCTTGTGCGAGGTGTGGTCCGACACCTTGATCGCCGCGCTCAAGCTATCGCGAGCGACGCCGGCTCTCGCGATTTGTCTTTGTCTTTCTCAGCATTGGCCGCGGCCATCTCCTGATCACGAATGGCGCGAACTCGGGCAGAGAGGCCGTACAGCCGAATGAATCCTGCTGCGTCGCTCTGCTGATAGACGTCGTCCTCGCCGAAAGTGACGAAGCGCTCATCGTACAGCGCATACTCGCTTTCCCGGCCAATGACGGAAGCATTTCCCTTGAACAGCCGCAGTGTTACGGATCCGGTGACCCGCTCCTGCGTGACATTCACGAACGCGTCGTACCCCTCGCGCTCGGTGGTCCACCAGCGACCTTCGTAGACGAGATCGGCATATCGCGGAGCGATCAGATCTTTTGCTGCAAGGGTACGCCGGTCGAGAACGAGCTGTTCGAGCTCGCTGTGGGCAGAGTAGAGAAGGGTTCCACCCGGGGTCTCGTAAATGCCGCGGGATTTCATCCCGACTAGCCGGTCTTCCACCAGATCAATGCGTCCAACACCGTGACGGCCGCCGATCTTGTTCAGAGCCACGACGATATCGACAGCATCGAGCTCGACGCCGTTGACCGACACCGGGGTTCCGGACTGAAAACCTATCGTGACTTCCTCGGCCTGATCGGGCGCGTCTTCGGGGGACGACGTGAGCATGAACAAATCCGCGGGTGGGGCTACGGAGGGCTGTTCGAGCACTCCACCCTCGTGCGATATGTGCCACACGTTCCGGTCGCGTGAATAGATCTTGTCGCGGGTTGCCGCAACCGGAATCCTGTGAGCCTCAGCATAGGCGATGGCGTCTTCGCGGCTTCGAATATTCCATTCACGCCAAGGGGCGATTACCGGGAGGTCCGGTGCAAACGCCGCGTAGGTGAGCTCAAAGCGTACCTGGTCGTTGCCCTTTCCGGTGCAACCGTGCGCAAGTGCATCGGCCCCAACCTGCCTGGCGATTTCGACCTGGCGACGCGCAATCAACGGGCGCCCCATGGATGTGCCGAGCAGGTATTTGCGTCCGTAGATGGCACCGGCACGCAGCGTGGGCCAGACGAAGTCCTCCACGAACTCCTGACGGAGATCCTCGATGTAGCATTCGTCGGCGCCCGACGCGATCGCCTTGGCGCGCACGCCTTCCAGCTCTTCTCCCTGACCGATGTCTGCCGCGACGCAAATTACGCGGGCGTCATAGCGCTCTTTGAGCCAGGGAACAATGATAGAAGTATCGAGCCCGCCGGAATAGGCAAGGGCAATTGTACGGATCACGGATGCCTCAATAAGTATTCAGAATAACTGAATATTTAATCGGTCCACCCCTCCCCGTCAATACTCTATGAGGGCTCCCCGGCCATAGCCCGAAGCCTCCTCATGACGCGATCGCGGGCCGCGACGGAGCGGCAGATAATCAATATGGTGTCATCGCCGCCGACGGTTCCAAGGATGTCCGACCAGCCTTCCCCGTCCAGCGCGGCGGCAATCGGCTGTGCACCCCCTGGGACAGTTCGCAGCACGAGCATCTCGCTGACGCCATCGAGCCGCAGAAACAACTGCGGAAGAAGGGTATCCAGCGCTGCCCGACTCTCTTCGATGCTGCCGTCGGTAACGGCGTAGCGCGCCCCTTCCGGCGTGGGAACCCGAGCGAGTCGCAGCTCCCTCAGATCCCGTGACAGGGTCGCCTGGGTGACGTCCCATCCCCGTTGCAGCAGCAGCTTGCGGAGGTCTTCCTGGCTGCTGACCACCCTCGCATCAATGATCTCGAGAATGGTGTCGTGTCGTTCGCGCTTGTTGGCCATCGGAATGAGAGTTTAGCACCTCAGGGCCCAACGCGCGAGGCAGCAGGCTGGATCATTGACGGTGGACGTGTGTAATGTTATGCATTCCTAATGCATAAAGTTCCGGTTGGAGTCCTTGGTGCCAGCGGCTACGCTGGAAGGGAGCTGTGCGGCCTGATCGCACGCCATCCCGGACTTTCGCTTGCGTTTGCCTCGGCAAACGAGCAGCGGGGACAGCGTGCAATAATCGCCGGATCACAGGTTACCTATGTGGCCACGGAAGACGCTCCGCTGAAAGAGGCGGAGATAGTGTTCACAGCGCTGCCGCACGGAACGTCTGCCAAATGGGTCGGGAATGCGCGCTCGACGGGTGCGCGAGTGGTTGACCTTTCCTCGGATTTCCGGCCAGGAGCGGGTGAAGATGCGGCGAACGCTCCATACGGACTGACGGAGCTGATGCGGGAGAAAATCCCGGGCGCTGATATAGTTGCCAATCCCGGCTGCTATCCGACTGCGATTCTGCTCGCGATCGCTCCTCTCCTAAAAGCGGGATCGGTAGTGCCTGGTTCTACCATTAACATCTCGGCCGCAAGCGGAGTGACGGGTGCAGGGTATTCGGCCCGGCCGGATCTCCTGTTCGCCGAGGTGGCTGAAGATTTTCGCGCTTACTCGGTAGGAAACGAGCACCGGCACCTCGCTGAAATGCGGGCGGTCACGCGTGAGCTCGGAGGCCGGGACAACGACATTCTCTTTACGCCCCACCTTCTTCCCGTGGCGCGGGGTATCCTGGCGACGATTACAGTTTCAATCATGGACCACTTGGAGGATCCCACCTCCCTTTGGCGCGACTGCTATAGCGGCGAGCCCTTCATCGAAGTGGCGGATCAGCCGCCATCTCTCCGTGATGTGGTCAGGCGCAACGTAGTGCGAATGAGCGTCACCAGGGCTGCGAATGTTCGGCAGCCAACGCTCATCGTCATCTCGGCGATCGACAATCTGGTAAAAGGGGCGGCGGGCCAGGCGCTGCAGAACGCCAACGTTCTTCTAGGCTTGAGCGAACAGGCAGGGCTGCCCGCGTGACCCGCGTCGTAAAGATCGGAGGACGGGCTCAGGCCGATCCTCGACTAGTGAGCGTCGTCTCCCAGGCCTGGAACGATTTGCCCAACTCGCTCTGCATTGTACATGGCGGCGGAGACGAAGTCTCGTCAATGCAGCGTGCTCTCGGGCGAGAGGCGGCCTTCGTGGGTGGCCGGCGGGTCACTTCGAGGGCTGATCTGGACCTGTTGCGCATGGTGCTCTCCGGTTTAGTGAACAAGAGGCTCGTCAATTCGTTGATCGTAGGCGGAGTCCCCGCCGTCGGACTGTCGGGTGAAGACGGCGCTCTCATCACTGCCGACGTCATCGATTCTGTTTCTCTTGGCTTTGCCGGGCGACCGACGGATATCAACACGCGTCTGCTCCGGGCAATCATGGGTGCGGGAAATCTTCCCATCATCTCGCCTGTTGCCTACAACGGGGAAAGCGGAGAAGGTGGCGCGCTGAATGTGAACGGAGACGACGCGGCCGCGGCGATCGCAGCTGCCATGCGAGCCCACGAGTTACTTCTGATCGCTGATGTCGAGGGTGTTCGAGGAGAACAGGGGGACATCATCCCTGCCTTGACCGTAGACGTTGCGCGAGAGCTCATCGAAAACGGCATTGCCGCAGGTGGAATGGCCGCAAAGCTCGAGTCGGCTCACGCGGCGTTGCTTGGCGGCGTTGAGCGCGTGCGAATCTGTGATCTCGCCGGCCTCATCGACAGTGAGCGCGGTACTTTCATTACTCAATCCCAGGGCGTTGTCATATGACCACCATCTCAATTCCAATCGAAGAGGAAGCCATGCCCGCTCGCGCATCGGCCGAGACCGCGATCCTTGGCACTTATAAGCGCGCGCCGATGGAGTTCGTGGCGGGAGAGGGAGTGGAGCTCATCGATGCGGACGGGAAGCGTTACCTGGATTTCGCGAGCGGGATCGCGGTGAATTCACTTGGTTACGGGGACGCGGGAATCGCGCGAGCGTTGACTGAGGCATTGAGCACCGGACTGATTCATACGTCGAATCTGTATCGCACGTCACCAGGCGAGCAGCTGGCGGCCAAGCTTGTGGACAACTCGTTCGCGTCAAAGGTCTTTTTCTGCAATTCAGGAGCGGAGGCCAACGAGGGGGCGTTCAAGTTTGCGCGCCGCTGGGCGCGTAAGATCGGAACAGATGCAAAGGTCGAGATCATTGCGCTTCGGGGAAGCTTCCATGGAAGACTCTTCGCTTCGCTCGCCGCGACCGATCGTCCGTCGTACCGTGCTCCATTTCGTCCTCTTGCGGGTGGCGTGTCCATTTGCGAGCGCGACCTCGAAGATCTCGACTCGGCCCTCGACGAGGAAACCGTAGCTGCGCTGATAGTGGAGCCCGTGCAGGGCGAAGGAGGCGTACGCGTCCTCGATCCTGCCTTTCTCGAAGGGCTCAGATCAATTACGTCCAAGCGCGACATCGCTCTCATATATGACGAGATCCAGTGTGGCCTTGGGCGGACAGGGACTCTGTTTGCGTATCAGAACAGCGGCGTGATTCCCGACATGCTGACGCTCGCGAAGCCGTTAGCAGGCGGCCTTCCGATGGGCGCGGTTCTGGTGTCCGAAGAAATTGCTGGAGCGATGCAGCCGGGCGATCATGGCACGACGTTCGGTGGAGGCCCGCTTGTGTCCGCTGTCGCCCTACACGTGATGGACCGTCTGTCTGATCCGTTCTTTCTCGAGTCGGTGCGTGAAAAAGGGGCGTGGCTTGGAGAACAGCTCGAAGCGATCGCCCGCCGTTCCGGA